>Ga0307507_10001731_pt1 | contig 48078 bp, 10 predicted proteins | sample 7_EM_MG_FD_207223 | JGI IMG/M metagenome (GOLD analysis project Ga0307507, IMG submission 207223) | Populus trichocarpa ectomycorrhiza microbial communities from riparian zone in the Pacific Northwest, United States - 7_EM | ecosystem: Host-associated > Plants > Roots > Unclassified | place...
CTCTGCCGTCGCCTCCCTTTGCTCCTCCGCCGTCGTCGCAGGGGCGCCGCTAGTTATATACCCCCTAAGGACGCGTCACCACAACGCGTCGCCACCGCAACCAACGATTCCACAACCAGTCTGCCACAGAGCAGTCGACCTCCACTACAACCAGTCTACAGCAATCGCGCTGTAGACGACCTCTACCACAACAGGCGCACGGTCGCACCGCAGGCGCGCCGCAGACGAGCCGCAGACGCAGACGACAATTACCACTACCATTACCGTAAACCTACCGCCATTACCGCAGACGTACCGTAGGCTATTAGGCTATTGCGTATAGACAACTACCATAACTACCGTACTATAGGCGTGTCGCAGATGCGTTAGGGTAGCTACAGTAGGCGGAAAGGGGCCGGCCCGTATTCCTTTAGCACGTAAAATATAAGGTGTATGGGCGAATTGGTGTTTATACCCTATACAGACAACCTCGTGAAAATTTTCCTAATGGGAGCGGGTTTATGTAGCGAGGTTCGCCCCTAAAATACCCGTTTTCTAGAACGTAAATCTAGGATTAGTAGGTTACTTTTGGGGAGAGTACCTACTAATTACTAATTCTCTACCCTTTTCTTTAGCAAGAAGGAGATATAGGGTACATTACTACAAACAGTCGCTTAGGGGTAATTGGTAGCTACTTTTAAGCTAGTAAGCTATTCTAGGGACTCTTATTGTTATGTGCAAAACCATGTTAAAAATCTATCTTTTAGAGCGCTTTTTCTACTCTAGGAACGGTAGAATACGGCAGAAATAGATAAAAGAGCCAGGATTTCCTTAGTGTGATTTTGGTGCAAACCAAATAATAGTAAGCAAAATATTAGGATAAAACACCAATTGGCTAGAAGCTCCCCTAATATTTTAAAACGGGCCAGAGTGTCCACTTAGCTACTAGTATATGTTAAGCTGCCTAGAAAGGATTCATGTATATAGAACTATAGCGCCATAGCCTAGAGGCTGCATGCGCAGTATTGTACGTAGTATAATACAATGGATATAAAAATAAAATAAAATAAAAAAGGTCCTAGTAGAGTACTATAAATAACTAGACGTATTCTTATAAAAAAAAGCCAATAAGCTACTAAAATACCAATTATATAACCACAAAATCGTACTTAAAAAAGCAAAATAGCCTAGATTTAGACCCCTATACGGAATATCTTAAAATAAATTTTAAGTGCTATAAAAGTATCTGAATAAGAACTTAAGTAAAGAATTTATTAGAGTGAGCTCTTTACCTATAGCCGTACTAGTAATCTTTATAAAGAAACCCAGCGGCGGTCTACACTTCTATATAGACTACTATAACCAACTATAGTACCCTACTAAAACGCCACACTATCTCGCCTACGTATCACCCTATTTGAGCTATATTTTAGTCTCCCCTTATTATTTATTATATACTCCTTCCTTGTATATATATACACGTTTTAGAGCTACATTTACAATTAAGTCGTTTATTTAATTCCTTATACTGCAAAGTTTACAGTTATAAGCCTAGATCGCACTACCTATTGCATTATCTAAATCAATCTATTACCTTATTTAGGAAGTCACTACTTCTACTACCTTTACAGTGTCTTAAGCTTCTTTATCTACTAAATAAATGGACAATTAAACCTAACTAATAAACGTACCTAACCGACAAACAAACTAACAAATTAAAAACGTTAAAATAAGGTTTTGCTAAGACGCTAACCTAGACCCTGCCTAACCTATTAAAATTCTAAAAATAACAACTAATACAAACAAATCCTTGTTAAAAATCAACCTTATCCTTAATGAGCCATCTAATTGGATTTAATAGTCCTTTATTACTTAAGATACTACTAAAACTAATAAGGTATGGCAGTATATCGACCTATATAAGACGAGAGACGAGCCTCCGAAGCTAGAACTACCAAATTAACCTATACTAAAGACGTACTTTCTACTACTATATTAATAGCTAAGCTAGATCTAAATCAACTTATTACTTATAATTAACTTTATACTAAATATAAGTGTAATAAAGCCTTGTGGAAAATGCTATGGTAAACTTACTAATAGACTAGGTATGTAGGTAAATAAGAAGTTAAAAACGTAAGTATAACTAGTAGAGTGGCTGCCTAATAGATTAACTCTAATTATATTTTAAGATTTACTATAAAGAAAGGCACCATCTAGGTAGGGACTATAGTCCTTTAAATACGCAATATAACTCCTATAAAATCCTTTGGGATTATTAGTATATCGCACATACTTACGTACTCGCGTACTCGCGTACTAAGTTGTAATACGTAATCTCTTATATAACTCGCCTGCCCCTTATCTTATAGTTTAATCGGTTCTAACGCCTCCTACATTATCTCCACTAGTCTGTTTATATCCCCTCTTAGTAGTTATACTACTGTTAATATAAGGTCCATAATACCATCCCCTCACCTTTATTTTTATCCTTAAAGATATCTTATCTCTCTAAGTTATTAATTAGAGATATAGTGTTCCCGTTCTTAATTTGGTAATCTTTATTATTTCTAATACCTTCTTTTAGATCCTTCTAATCTACCTATTATAATTAGCTTATAACTTTTATTCTCTTATTAAGTAAAGTTATACTATCCAATTCTTATTATATGGAGAAGGAGTTAGTATATACTGTAATTATGGCTTTATCTAGTTGCTAATATTTCTTTTATACTAAGTATATTAAATTAAATATACAATTATTCTATAATGTCCAATCTATCTTTAATACTAAGTATATACGTCTTTTTATTCTCTATAGGCGCCTAGTGCCCTATTTAATTTATTATAGGGTTTTGTATTTAATCTAAGGCCTTTTATTTTAATGGTAAACTTACCTTAGCCCTAGTTAATATTTAGAAACTTTATAATAATGGGGAGCGTATTTATACTAAAGAGCGGTAAGTATTTAACACTTAACTAGCTACTTATACTCAGTTACTTTATCTTAAAAAGTGTTATAAAAAGGTCTATTTAAAAGAGTAGAAGCTTATAGAATAGGGTTTAGCAGAGCTTGACGTTAAAAGAATGGATTCTTCTCTAATAGAGAGGGAAATAACTCCAAATACCTTAATAGGTACTTTTCTTGGATTCCCCTTAAGTAACTCGTTCTTTAGCGATTCTTCTTTATTAATATTGCCTAACCTAATTATAACAAAGCCTTGTAGGAAATACTATAGTAAACTCGCTAATGGGTAAGTATATAGGTAAATAAAAAGTTAACAATGTAATAATAACTAGTGGAGTGGTTGCCTAATAGATTAACTCCAATTATATTCTGAGATTTACTATAAAAAGAAGAACTATCTAGGTAGGGACTGTGGTCCTTTAAATATATAATATAACTCCTATAAAGGTCGTTGCTCTAACTACTCTATCTACTCTATCTGCTCTATAGCAGATCCTATAGATTATATAGATTATATAGATTATATCCTATAACTCGTTATATAACTTAGTTACCCCTTATTCTATAGTTTAACTAGTTTTAGCATCTCCTGCGCTTCTACCACTAGTTAATTTATATTTTCTCTTAGTAGCCATACTACTAATATAAGGTCTGTAACACTATCCTCTTCCTCCTTATCTTTATCCTTAAAGATATCTTATATCTCTAAGTCGTTTATTAAAGGTATGGCATTTCTATCTTTAATTTAGTGACCTTTCTATTAGCTTATTATACCGCTATAGCGTTCTACTTCTTCTACTATTTATTATACTTATACAGTTGCACTAATACTATTATTAGGTAAGATTGTGCCTTCCTATACTCACTACGTGGAGAAGGGGTTAGTATATATTATAATTGCAACCCTACTTAGTGCCTAATCTTCCTTTTATGCTAAGTATATAAAATTAAATATGCGATTATCCTGCAATATTTAATCCATCTCTAACGCTAAGTATGCGCGTCTTGTTAGTCTTTATAGGCGTCTAATACCTTATCTAATTTATTATAGGGTCTTGTGTTTAATCTAAGGCCTCCTATCTTAATAGTAAACTCTTAAATACCCTAGTAGAGATTTTATAACAGTGCTAGAGCGCGTTACCTGCTACTTTGCCATTTTCCAGGCAATCTGCCAAATTCTGCCAAATTCTGCTAGTACTACTTATAAAGCCAACCAATTAGGATTTTCTATCCCTGGGATAGAAACTTGCTATTAGCTCACTTACTATTAGCGCCTTAGCGGCCCCTTTGTATCTTACTAGTCTCTAACATTCTTCTTCTCCTCCTTAGCTTAGTATTTTTATATAGTAACAATCTATAAGCTTTGGTTTAGAAGCATTTATATAAGCCCGTTATATTATACTAAGCTTTCCCTATACAGCCTAGGAAAGCCTCTATAATATCCTACCCTAAAAAGAAACTTCGTTTATAACAACGCATATAAGGGATATTATTGTCAGATAATTCAGATAGAGCAGTTCATTGATGAAATGGGTTGATTGATTAATGATCTTGACTTAATCGTTGATTAATGTCTTATATGGTTGACCTAGGGCCCCTAGGGCTCTAAAGAGATTTACAATGCACGTGCCCCGTATATGTGACTTATATACGTGTCCCACGCCTTAGAGAATATAGATTATCTAACATACCCCCTTAGCTTTAAGCTCTTTGAGGTCAAAGCTAACCACCTTCTCGTGTCCATTAATGTGTCAATTGAACCGTAATCTTATCTAAATCCTTCCTTCTCGCCCTAACCTTCTCCCTTAGGTCCTCCAGTTGCTTCTCCTCATCCAGCCACTCCTTAATATCCACCATTCTAACTAGGTTAACGAAGTTCTAAAACCTCTGCTTGGGCAGGGCCTTTATAAGTCCATTAGCAATCACCTCCTTCGTCACTTTCTATTAAAATACTTGCGTATTCTTAACGCAACAAGTATTAATAAATGTTAACGTGTCGGAGCTTTGTGATTAGCTTTACCATGTCTTCTATAATTAATCAGAGTTAATAATTAAGGGCTTGTTCAGTTGTAACGTCATCCTACTAGTGAAGATAGCTTCTTTCGCTGTCTGAGATAGGGCTAACAACTCGGCTTCTGTGCTCGACGTCATTACCATATCCTACTTATTTGCTCTCCATACGATCGGTCCCCTAAATAGCTTTATACTATATCCTTGCGAGCTCTTTCTATCAACGGAATTATCCATAAATAATGCATCGCTGGCATAGATAAATGATTATACTTTACCTCTACCGTCTCTTCCGTCGTCTCGTCCTTTATTACGTATTCCTTTATCTCTCTCTCTACCGTTCATTCCTTCCTTATCTCCTCTATAGTAGATTACTCTACTCCTTGTGCTATATAGGTACTAGTCTCTAATATAGCATTATAGAAGCTACTTCTCTTGGTAGGGATATAGAACGGACTAGTATGTCTGTATTAGGGGATAGACACATTAGACGGATTGATTAGTAATTAGTAAGGAGGAGTTTTAATTCTGCCATAGAAGTCTAGAAAACGCCCTTTAAGATCTATCTTATACTAGTTAGCTGTCTTCTTAATATAGGCTTCCTAGGATAGCCATAGGAGCCTCTAGCTATAATTACATATTACATAGATTCCTAGGAATCGTTTTAGCTCGCTAAGGGTACTTATCTAGTATTCCTTGCTTAGCTCCTTAATTACTTCTTAAGCTTTCTTCTTATCTATTTTTTAGTAGCAGAAGACAATATCATTAATAGATAACTTTATTGAGATTATAATAGACAAACGCGTTAACTGCATCTTTCTATATTATCTCTAGGTTAAATTTTACGGTGATCGCCATAGGTTATACTCGCCAGTGTAGTAGCTTTTATAGGTAGGTCTTATTGAGCTAAGGGTCTGCTGTCCCTTTATGTGCTCTTTTAATAATTATACCCCCTAAGCGTTTAGCGGTACTATTCTGCGCTTAGGTATATAGCGTTAAAGGCTTAAATATAATCCCTTAGCGCTTCCTTAAGGTCAGTCCAGTTAGGAGGTTAAGATAAGGTTTATTAATATTCTGTTCTAAGAACCTTCATAAAACCTAACGCTTAATTTTAGTAAGACTATAGTGTTAACATTCCATTGTCTTAGGGCCTTAAAGCTTAACTCCTAGGGCGTTAAGACCTAAATAATAAAGGCTTATAGGTCCTAGATGTCCTAGACGCAGATGCCATAGACATACATCTCCTTTTAAATCTAAACGAATATCTCTTAACAATGCTCTGCACTTCCTTTAGCGGCGTAGCAGTCAACTTAAATTAAAAGCTAATAGACTTCCTGGTCAGACGTATTTAATAGTCTATTAACTATAACGTTCTTCCATTTAAGATAGGATTGTATTATCCTTCCAAACTAGAAAATTATTGTCTCCTTTATTATCCTAGTAGTACCCTTATTTTTAAAGTAGACGGAACAACACTAGGTTTATATTAAAGTCCGTATAAAAGGCAACGTCCTTAAGACGTAGAATTCTCTTACTCTTATCTGGTTTTGTAACTTAGACAGTAACATTGCTATAGCCTAGTATAGGCACTTCTAAGCTGCTAGTGATGACATATTTGTGTCTTAGAGCTTTTCTAAAATTATAAAAACAAGAGAGGCTATTAAAGATATAGAGAGTGGTTCCTAAGTTAAGAATAGTTAATAGCTTTAGTAGATGGAGTTAACCGGTGTAATACAATTCTAGGAATATCGCATTAGCTTCTCCCTTAATCTTAACTGTCTTCTAGCTCTTATCCTATTATTAAGCTTCGTCTTCTTGTTCTTTAAGTCTGATTTTAGTAACTTAGTTAGCAAAATCCTTATTCTTTTCTACCTTCTTTAGCACTCTTTTAATATAAGCATCTCCAATTATAACTCCTTTAGGTCTCTTATCTTTAAATAAATACTAATAGTTTTAAAGGGAATGTCCTCGTTTCTTGCACGCTAAGTATATAGGTAGTAGCTTCTTGCGGGACGTCTTTTTATCTACTAGTAACCTAGCTTTCTTTAAGCATCTAGTATATGCTAAGGTTCCTTTCCCTAAACCTTTAGTAGTATTAGAGTAATCTATTATAGCTTACTCTGCGAAGTCTGCATTAAAGGTACTCCCTCTTATAGTCGTATTAGCTTTCTTTAAGGGTATTCTAAGTCCTTCTTGCAACTTCTTTACTACTCTACAGTATTTAGAAGATCTTAACTTCTAAGGGTTATTTAAATTAGTAGTATACTTTACACAGTAGGCGTTGCTAAAAGGTTAAATAACTTCTACTAAATCTTAAAGCCAGATTCCATCAGATATTTAAGGGATTTTGTACTTCTCTCCTAGTACTATTATATGTTCCCATTAGTCTAGCCATTAGTTTAATTTTAACAAGTATTTAAACCCCTTAAGGGCTTTTATATACTAGTGTTGTACCTTCTTCCTAATAAATAATAAGGTAGGTTCTGTGTTCTCTTTTAGTTAGGATAACCATTCTTTAACAGTTAAGGAAAGGTTAAGCAGTAGCTTCTTCTAAATTAATACTATAGACGTGATCTAGGTGCAGATCTATTAAAGATAATCTTCCTGTCTTAGGAAATACTTTATGTCCTAGTTATAGTATTATCTACTATTCTTGTACGCTTTCTGTTAATTCGTTAAGAGCTAAGTATATAAGGTTACATTCTTATTAAAATCTATAACTTCTGGATATGCTGGTTCTTATAGTAGATCTCGTTAAGGTACTGCACTATCTGGGTCAACGTGGGCCCAAATTCGCTGATCCACAAGGGCTTAGAGTTGCTATAGCCATTACTCCCAGTCTTCTAACTTATTGAGGATGATCGTCGTCAACGAGCTTAACGTTGGTGGAGTCATTTGACTAATAGGCAAAGGAGGGATTAAGATGGTATTTTGTCGTCAGGATCGTCCTGTTATCAGGATCGTCCTTATCGTCAGATTGAGGTGGAATCTCATAGAATCTCGTGGAATCTCGTCGAAGACTCGTCTTATAACAATTAAGGTAGGATTTCTGTCAGAGTCTACGTCTTAACGATGAGGTGTCAGAGTCTAACAATAAGGTAGAATTTCTTCAAATGATTAAATAATAGCTAAATAGCTTCTTAAGTCGGCGGACCGGGCTTATAACTATCAGATAATTCAGATAGAGCAGTTCATTGATGAAATGGGTTGATTGATTGATGATCTTGACTTAATCGTTGATTAATGTCTTATATGGTTAACCTAGGGCCCCTAGGGCTCTAAAGAGATTTACAATGCACGTGCCCCGTACAGGTGACTTATATACGTGTCCCACGCCTTAGAGAATACAGATTATCTGACAATTATTGCGGTCACTTTGGGTTGCCCTTAAGACAACCCCCAGACACCCCTTAGATGTCTATCGGTTACTATTACAGGACCACCCCATAACACCTCGCACACGTCTACCTGTTTCCACCGTCTCAACCTCTATGTTAACGACTCAGTTAATTAAGGCACGTAATGGCAATCTAAGGCAATTTGCCATCACATAACGGCAATCTAAGGCAATTTGCCATTACGTAACAGCAATCTACGGCAATCTGCCGTCCTCTACCATATTCCGCCGAATTCTGCCAAGTTCTGCTAGGACCACAACCCAAAGCCTATTCTGCCCCATGTATGTATTAACTAAGCAACCAAGTTAACGATATATACCCTTTTCCTCCCGTTTCCTTACTTCCCTTCCTTACGCAACGTCTTAACATTATTACACAGTTTATATACGTAGCTTAATAATATCTACTTTGCTATATATTATCGTCACTCGTACTTACTCCGTGACAGTTATATACCAAAGGCACGTGCCCGTAGTATATAGTCTCCACAATCCTAGAGGCCTTACCTTTTTAAGAATTTATCTCTCTTACTAATCTATTATATTCCACAATTGTGTCCTTATAGCCCTCTATCTATAAAGTCCCCTTATATTTAAATCCTTTCTACTTTATTTAGAAGGGCAGCTGGCTTTAAAGACTAGATTATTTATTTATATCTTTTATTTATATCTACTATCCTCCCTTAAAATCTTGTAATAACCTAAATAGAAACTCTATAAATACCTTATAAAAAGCCATCGCGCTAAGGCAGAAAGGTCTCTCTAACAGCGAGAGATTGCAATAATATAAACCTCTAGGTAAGACGGCTAAATAAGCCCTAATACCCAGATGCACTAAGAGCTTAAAGACTCTTGCATACCTATAGTTACTAGCAACGCTAAGGAAAACGCAGATACCCTTTATAATAGTTATAATATTACTAGAAAGCAGCCGGAACCCCTTTGGCCCTACCTAGGCTAATTAGAAGATTAAGCGCTAGAGGTAACCCTAAGATCTTCCCCTAAATTAGAAATGCTAGAGAAATATACTAACGCGCCTAATTAGTGACCCAACTGGAACCCTCCCGGAAGACTACCGGCCTATAATTAGTATAGTAGTGGTATATAGACGGCTTACGAGCTAAGCGGGCCTACCCCTTTAGGTAATCTAAGCTAACTACTAACTTAAGACTTAAGCCTTATAGGGAAACCTGTATTAGCTACTAGTACTAATACTACCTCTATAGCTGGAGCTTCCCTAGGCCTAAGGTTAGAAAGTTAAGAGCCCTATACTAATTTTCTCTAAGGAGAATATTAGGAAGCTGCTATAAGGCTCTCAAAAGCTATATAGGAAGGAGCTACTAATAAATATATTAGAAACCTCTAGGGGTAGGTTTATATCTAGTAGAGCTTAATCTAGGCTAGATAAAATCTTTTATAACCTAACTAAGGCCAAGGGCCTCCTAGAGGCTACCTAGTATCTACCTAAAAAGGTATAGAAGACTTAGAGAGGTACCTATATAGTAAATAGAAAAGGGATATAAACTAACTGGCTAAGGCCTCTAGTAGTCTAGAACTCCGCTATAGACCTAACGCCTAATAGTTAGACAATTGGGTTTGTAAAGTAGATAACTTCTTTAAGATGCTAATAATATAAGATAATACTAAAGAGCATACTTAATGGATTATTAGTAAAATTAAAGACTAATCCCCAAACTAGATTATACTTAATTAGCTTAATAAGGAGCAAATTACCATATAGCCGTAGCTGTAAATATTCCTAAAGAAATGGACTTAAGATCCGTATATTATATAATATAATAATGTAAAACTATTCTAGAATAGGATATAGCTTAACCGCCATAATTTCTGCTAGTTTATAAACTTTGTAGAAACTTATATATAATTAATAGATTTAGAGCCCTTTAAAAATAAGGACGGTAGCATCTATAAGAAGGAGAAGATTAGATTTATCTAGGCTAGAATTAAGCTAGCAATTTATGATAAAATAAAGCGCGTGGGAGCCCTATTGCGGATCACCACATATACAGATTTTAAATAAGCGGTTCTAAACGCTAAAGATATAGTAAGGAACTAGACCTCTTCTAGCAAGAAGCTAGGGGGTAATTAAAAGCGTAGGCACTCTAGTAATAATATAGGGCAGACCTAAGCTCTAAAGAAGCCGTTCTTAAAGAGAAATCCAGAATAGTTAAAATTAGGGACCTTAAGTAATAGGAAAGACTTCTAGGGCCAACATAATTCCCATCTAGCACCCTTACAGGAACACTCTAAAAAGTCAAAAGAAAACTTCTCTAGAGGTAAACCTAATTAGAAAAGCAAGCAGGGTAATAACCGTAATAATAATCTAAAAAAAGAAAAGCCCTAGTTGCGGACCTCTCCTAGCTGTAACTAAGGCAAGATATAGAAGGAGAGACTCTCTGTATTACTATTAAGCTAGAAATAGTGTGGAAGGGTACGGTGTCTCTCAGATAGGAAAGTCACGGTACTATCTATCTATCAGTCAGTCAGTTAGTCAGTCAGTCAGTTTGTCTCTCTGTCGGTAATAAAGAAAGAAAAGAATGTATTCCGTGAACTGGTAGGGTTGTGATTGTATATAAGGTAAGGAGGAAAGAAGGAGGAAAGCTGAAGCTCTATAAATATAGGAAAATGCCAAGATAGTAGGCGACGTCCAATCTACACTACTATATACCTCCCCCACTAAGAACGTTGTCCCCTAACGTTCTACCCTATAGAAGAATAGCTAAACAAAAGTATAGTAAAAGCAGAATAGAAAAAGGAAAGCATATAATAGAATGTAGGAAACCTCTTCTCCTAGTAAGATACCTATTAGATACGCGCTGAATAAATACACCTATTAGCCGTACTAGTTGCCTATGCGCTATACCCACCAGCGTTACTGGTTGAAAGTATAAATGCACGCACTAGCCGCCCTAATCGCCTGTGTACTATACCTACTAGCGGTACTAGTTAAAAGCGTAATTCTGTAGCCGTTATAGCCCTATAGAACTATTCCATGATATCCTTTTATTATTCATAGCTAAGATCCAATCTTCCTACTAGTAACTAGAACAGTAAACCAAAAATAATAACGGCAGCAGTAATAGCAGTAACAGCAGTAACAGTAACGGTAGTAGAAACAGTAATAAAAGCAGATAGTTAGCGCGGTAAAATAAAATAGAATAGTTGGCGGTGGAACACTCGGTAGAAGAACTTGGTAATAGTTAGTAAGCAGTAGGATATCTAGTAATAGAACTTTTAATAGCAGAAATCTCGGTAGCGGCAGTTGGTTGATAACAGTTGGTTAGTAGCAGTTGGTTAAAATAGTAGTAGCAGAACAATTGGAACAGTGGAATGGAACGGTTGGTAGAAATAGCAGTTATAATTCGGAATAGTAGCAGTAGCAGTAGTAGCAGTGATAGAACGGTTAACGGCATTCGGTTAGTAGCGGTCGGTCAGTAGTGGCTAGTTGGACGGCGGCGGGGCGATTAAAACGGTATGGTATGGTGGCTAGAAGAGCAACAGTAGAATAGTTAAAATAGCATTAGGCCTAGAATAGGTTGGTTGGAACAGTTATCTAGCAAATCTTATAGCGGTACAGATCTAGCACAGTTAGATAGAATAGTAGAGACAGAACAGTTAGTTAAGATAGCAGGGACGAAATAGCTGGACAGAATAGTAGCGGTAGCAGCGGTGATGGTAGGGCAGTTAATTAAGATAGCAGAGGCTCTGGCTTGGTTTAATTGTTTAGTTAGTTGTTTAATATTAAAACTCTGCATCTGGCTCTGCGTCTGGCTGTGCATCTAGCTATATATTAGTAGCTCTACATTGCATACTCTATGTTCGTGTCTATGTGCGTGCCTATATGTGTGCCTGCGTGCCTGCCTTAACTGCCTGACGAAGACTGTCTAACTAGTTGGCGATAACGTGCTGCAACTAATTGTTTGGTTGTTTAATTAAGGTAGAAAGTTAGCCCGGTTAAAAGCTCTAATTGTCCTAACTTAAATGCGAAGACGGCGTTTAACTAATTAAGATTTAATAAGGCCCTGGCTTAACTTAAGGTGTTTTTAGCGGCATATATAACTAAGGTTCTGTATCCATAGACAATTAATTAAGACCTTTGTATAGGCGTGCGATTGGTTAAGGCTCCGCATCTGCTGTTTGATTAAGGCTTCGCATATATAGGCGTCTAGTTAAGCTGCTGTACTATTGTCCAATCAAGGCTCTGCACCTGTGTGCTCTGTATCCGTAGACTCTGCGTATAACTCCGTGTGAGACTTTGTGTAGAGATCCGTATCTACGTCTATAAGAAAGACCGTTCTGGTTAACCAGTCCGTGGGCGTTGAGACAGGCGGCAATTAATTAATAAAGGAGGGTTAAAGGGAGAGGTTCCTGTAGAGGCTGTCTATCTACTATTATAGGACCTTTGACTGCTGATTAAAGATGTTTAACGGCGATGGTAACTAATTCAATTTAACCGTGATAATATATAATTAACTGACGTTTAAATAGGGTATCAGGTCGGCCCGACTGAAAGCTCTAGCTAATCTAACTTAACTATAGAGGCGGCGTTTAACTAATTAAGATTTAACTAAGGCTCTGGCTTGACTTAAGGCGTTTTCTATTATACGTATAACCTGGGCTTTATATTGTCGCATGCTTAATTAAAGCTTTTAAATCCATTGACGTTCCATTAAGGCTTTATATCCGTAAGCTCTGTATCTGCGGATAGTTGATTAAGACTCTAGCTGTGCAGCCATTTAGTTAAAGCTCTGCATCTATAGTTAATTGAGGCTCTTAGTGTCCACTAGACGTCTAATCTAAAGACCTATCTTAAGACTTTCTTTCTTATAAGCATAAATGGCAGTTTCTAGTAGACCATTTCCGCGGGCCTAGTGCTCTTCTGGGATATCCTTAATAGCTGCTTTCTTCCCTTTCTGGGCCGTCTTTACTTTTGGTTTCTTTAGCGTATTTTTAATCTTCTTCCAGCCTAAGAACCTTAGGGATTATCTTCTACTTTTAGTCTCTTTGTTATTGTCCTACTGGTTCTGCGCTTCGTCTAAGTCGTCCTTTAGAACCATCTGGTGGCAGCTTCTCGGTTATTGTAACCTCTGTTATATATCCCTTGCCCTTGTGTCTATAATATAGTTCTTTCGTTAAGATAACCTCTAAGAAGTGCCGGCTCCTATACGTCTAATTCCTATTCCCCTTGTAATCTTTAGCAAGGTCCTTTACTGGCTTGGCTAGATATAGCTTAGTTCCATCTTTAGTTATATAAAAATAGTTTAGGCTTAACGTGGTTAGCTGTGCCCTCTATATAATTTCTTGCAGAGTATCTTTATTAGTGCCTTTTTATATACTGCTTTACTATTTCCGCAGTACTTAATTTCCAATGTTATGTTGCCGCCTTTATGTAGGTCCCTTCCTTACCGTAGTGTCTGTTCTCATTGTGTAGCTGGTGCAGTGCTAAATTTAGATGGCAGTAATAGTTATGCTGCAATTAGTCGTTATTTAAATAAGGAATAAGGTCGGCCCGGTTAAAGGCTCTAATTTAACAACATTTAACTAACTTAATTTAGTGACGGTAATATGCTAATATTGAGACTCTAGCTTAATTTAACTTTCCAATTGACCATGGCTTCTATGCAGTTATTTAATTAACTAAGGCTTCCGTATAGTTGTTTAATTAAGGCTCTGCGTCTGGCTCTATATTATATAATTGGCTCTATATCCGTGCAATTAACTAAGGCTCTTTATGCCGTTCTTATTGTGTAGCTGGCGCATTTGAATTCTAGGGGCGGTGTAGAGTTCTACTGGCTCTATTACTAAATGGACTAATTAGGATTTTCCGTCCCTGGGATGGAAAATCGCTATTAGTTTGTTAATAGGCGGTAAGCTAAACTAACATCTTTTATAGTAGGTTAACGCGTTTGACGACGCGTTGCGGTTAAGAAAGTAAATATAAAAGGAGCTTTAGGAAATACAGTAATTAAGTAGACAAAATAGAAATCTTTTATATAGTTGTTACCTGCGTCCCCTTCCCCACCTTAGAACTTAACTGTCCCTTAGTTAAATATTCTACACCTACTGCGGAGCCTGCTGCGGAGCCTGCTGTTAATGGCTAATTTAGTTAAGCGTCCGTCTCTAAGACCGTCTCTAAGGATTAGAAGATTTATTCTTCTTCCTAGCCTCTACTGTCTTATCTATAGGCCGTGATATAATCTAGATGCATTCTCCTGGTCGTATATTCTTCTCCTGCGGCAGAGCTTGCGGCTTAACAGTTGTTCTGGTTGTACGGCTGTCTCTAGGGGTTAGGTGAGTCTGCGGACGTTACTAGTTGGGCGTTACTAAATCCATGGGCCGTACTTAATAGTAGTCCTCCCAGTTTATGCGTATTTTGTTACTGTTCTTTAGCACTACTCTGTTATGGAAATTAGTAAAATCTGCTTGTCCTATAGGGGCTTGTTTCTGCGTCTATCCTTAGCCTTCCCTTTTCTAATTTAGCTGTCCATCTAAGCCTATTCCTTAGTGTGTATAAAGCCAGTTCTTAATACCTTCCAGCCGTTCTTTATTGCCGAGCCATGGAAGCTTAGGTCTAGGTCGTTCGCGCGTTTTAGCTACTAGTCTTCCTTAATTAGACAGATATATAAATCCTTACTAAATAAGATCCTTTAAGCCTTGACATTTGTACTTAGTGAAATGGTGACTTCCTCCGCATCTAGAATAGGTCTACCGGCCTTGTCTTTACGTGTCTTGCTAACTCCGTATGTCCCGCTGTGGTTGTCTAAAGGCGGTAGAATCTTGCGGATATTGGGGATCTTGCGGATATTAGCAGTCTTGCGGAACAAAGGGAGCTTAGGTGCTATTCTGCCAGTCTTTATATCCTGGTGCTGAGCTGTATCTTTGTGCCGGGCTTTAAACTATAGCCTGATTTAGTAGCGTTGCGTACTTTCTTAGGTCTAGAAGTCTTCCTTCCTTTTGGCGGTTAAGCTTATTTCCTTGCTGCCGTAGCTCTTGTATAAGCTGGACATTCAGGATATCTTCTTCTAGAAGAACAGCTATTTGCTTAACGTTCTCTGTAGCCATTATTCTTAACTTTACGGCCTCCTTCAGCCTTTTAAATATAAGGGTACTGGGCTTGTCTGCTATGGCTCCTGTCTTTTCTATTGCGTGCCTGTGGTATTTGATAGGGAGTCCTTGTATAAACTACTACCCCTTCTCTTACTTAGTAAGGTTTCCTGCGGCTACCGCTCTTGCTGAGATGGTAGTAAAGTTGTGTATGTAGTGACGCAGCTTGCCTAGCTGTTCCGTAGATTTTTAAATGAAAGCTTCCACAAAGTCTCTTGTCTCTATGCGTTAGTAGTAGTTGTTTGCTTAGTATTCTACCCTAAGCTTTCTTATAAGCTCTATCTAATTGCTAGCTGTGAATTTAGGCAAGCTTTGGATCTATACCCCTATCTAGTAATTACAGTACTTTGGAAGGCCCTGGTGCTTCTCCTTACTCGTTACACGATGTTGGGTATATAGCCGTTTGTACTGTTTAATAAACTGCAATACGTTCTACCCTACGAAGTAGGGAGTTCTAATAGTTCCTAGGGCTGGTATAGGCTGAACTATAACGCAGATCTTGTCTTAAGCCGTTGACTGCTGGTTATAAGGTAATGCATCCTTAGGAGCTTGCAGGTAATCCCTACGGCTTTTATTCTTTGTCTGCTAAGGGTTATTAGTCCTAGGTGTTACAGGTAAACGCTGCGGTAGGTCTGTTTGCATAGCCGTGGTCTTAATAGAGGATGTCCTAGATAACTGTCCTGGCGGGACATTAATAGGTGTATGCTTTGGCTGGTCTACTTATACAGCTATGTCCCTAATAGAAGGCGCCTGCTTCTTAATGCCTAAGGGGAGGTCTTCCTGGGAGAGTACGGAATCTTTATCTTCTACCACTACTAGGTCTTAATACGTCCATCTATTTTAGCCTGCTGTCGTTCTGTACGGTAGGTCCTTATAGAGTGCCTCTAGGGCCGCTACTGATATAATCTAGATAACTTAAAAGAGAACAAAGCTAAGCCAGAATAGGAAGCTTTTAAAGGCAGATCTAATTTTATGTGCTTGCGGCCTTGCTCGGTATTATCTCTGTTCTTAAAGGGCAGCGCTGGCTTTCTTCGCCGCTAGATGTTTTAGATCTCGTTTCTATCTAACTAATTAGCCCTTAGCTTGTTGTTTCTGCATCTTTAATAACGTTCTAGCCATGCTTGTGCGCGCGCGGGTGGCGAGATTTTGACCGCTGGTAGTTGTCTGATTGGCCAACTGGTTTGCTTAACGCCAAATTTTTAAGTATAGGCACTAAACCCAACTCCCAAGACCTTTTAACCTATACTATTTTGCTTCCTATTGCCACTCTTTAGCCTGTGTGTTGAGTCTAGCTGTCCGTCTTTTCCGCTGTTTTTCTGTTTAGGGTCTGCTTGGTTCCCCTTACTGTCCAATACTACCTGGTTCTCTGGTTCTCTAGTTCTGCCGTCTTATCTGTCGGTTCTTCTACAGTTGGTTGTTCTTCTATAGCTAGCGGTTCTTTAGCAGTTGTAGTATATTCCTGCGTGTCTTTTGTGTATGTAGCACTAGACTTCTAATCCAAAGAGCTTGCCGTTGTCCCCACGTGGAATGCCAAATAATATGTGGAAGGGTACGGTGTCTCTCAGATAGGAAAGTCACGGTACTATCTATCTATCAGTTAGTCAGTTAGTTAGTCAGTTAGTCTATCTCTCTGTCGGTAATAAAGAAAGAAAAGAATGTATTCCGTGAACTGGTAGGGTCGTGATTGTATATAAGGTAAGGAGGAAAGAAGGAGGAAAGCCGAAGCTCTATAAATATAGGAAAATGCCAAGACAGTAGGCGACGTCCAATCTACACCACCATAATAGTACTCCCTATAGGCAAAGTATATTAGTTCTAAGCACTATATAATAGCAGCGTTAAAATTAATCTTATATAATATAATTTGGTAAAAGAGTATAAGCTTATCCTATTACTAAGGTGGCGGAAACCTACTATAGGGTTCCTAGATAAGTATTAGATTAAACTATATAGTGCCTATAAGCTTATAGTGTTAGTGGCTAATATATATAACTGTACTAAGGTGGTCGGCCTGTAACCCTTTTAGGCAACTAAATTTATAGGCTATAACCTTATTTTTAGATACCCTTAGCTTATAGAAGCAGATTTTAAGATACGCTTTAAACTAGGAGCCTTTAAATAGTAGAACGATAAAGAATTAGAGGGGCGTATTTTACTAATAAGCTTAAAAGATATCCTAGAGGATATAGCTCCAGAAGAAATAGTATACACTCTATACCTAAAGGAGTATTAGATTTAACCCCTATTCTATAGCAAGATACATATAGAGTCTAGTATAGGCGATAACCCTTCTATAATAGATGCCTTATAGGGAACTGTTGGATAGGTTATAGAGACATTATAGGGAGGCGGAGATCTTAAAGATCTTATAAGATACTTCTACCGCTATAAGCTACTCTGGCTAAAGCAATACGCAGAGAGTATACTATAATACCTTAAACAATATATTAAAGAGTTCTCTATCCTCCATTGGCTACTATATAAAACTATTTAATATATAGTGGTAACTATATATAAACAGCCACTATAGCGTGTAACGCTGCCTATAAGCATTTTAAGGGACCTTTAGGATCTACCTAACAATAATACGGAGGATAAGCGCAACCCTAACCTATTAAAAATTCAATTAGGCCTAAGGGACTTACTTAGGGTATTTTCAGGCAGATAAGCTAAAGTCCTTTAGCAGAACTTAGAATATAATTATATAATTAATCTAGAAGAAGGCAAATAACTGCTAAACCTTCCTATCTATAACCTCTCTTATAAAGAGCTTAAGATCCTAAAAAAGTACCTTAACGGCTTATTAGAAAAGGGATAGATATAGCCTAGTAAGTCGCCAGTAGGCGCGCTAATCCTCTTTATCCCAAAACTAGATAGAACCATAAGGCTATATATAGACTATTGTGGTCTTAATAAGATTACAATTAAGAACCATTACCTACTACTACTGGTTAGTAAAATGCTAGATTAACTATTTAGGGCGAAGATCTTCATAAAGCTAAATTTATAAGACGCCTATTATAGGCTCCATATTAAAGAAGGGGATAAGTAGAAGTCCGCTTTTAAAACCTAATACAGCCACTTTAAGTATTTAGTAATGCCCTTTGAGCTAGCCAATACGCCTATAATATTCTAATTATATATTTATAGAGCCTTAGGGGGACTAGTTAACCGTATATATATTATCTATTTAGATAACATTCTAATCTACTTAGAAGATAAGGATTAGTATAAGCAACACATCCGCAAAGTGCTAGAACACTTAGATAATTAGGGCCTCTACGCTAAGGCATTAAAGTATATCTTTAACACTAAGTAGGTTAAGTTCCTGAGTTACATTATAACGCCTATAGGTATAGTTATAGACCTAGTATAGGTGCAGATAATCTAAGAGTGGCTAGAGCTAAAGAGCTACTAGGATGTTTAAGTATTCCTAGGTGTTACGGAGTGAGTATAAGTGGTGATAATATATAGCGAAGTAGATATTATTAAGCTATATACATAAACTGTATAATAAGGTTAAGACGTTGCATAAGGAGAGAAGGTAAGGAAATGGGAAGAAAGGGTATATATTGTTAGTTTGGTTACTTGGTTAATATATATACAGAGTAGAATAGAATTTAAGTAGCGGTCCTGGCAGAACTTGGCAGGATTTAGTGGACTTGGTAGAATATAGCAGAATGTAGCAGATTGCCATTAGATTGCCATAGATTGCTAGTAGATTGCTATTAGATTATTATCTTGCAGTTAGTCTCTTCTTACTACACTAGTAGAAACAGGTGGAAATAGATAAATGTATATAAGGTGTTACAGAGGTGTCCCATAATAGTACCTGTTAGCGACTTAGTTAATTAAGGCACGAGCACGGAAAGAGGGTCGCGCAAGCCTGTATAATTGGATTGTCTATAAATGAGGATCCAAAGCTAAAGAAAGGAAATAAGAAGAACGGAAGCACCGCTTAAAGTTATATACAATCTTCTAGTCACGTAATGGCAACTTGCCGTAACTTGCTATTATATAATGGTAGTTTGCGGTAATCTGACGGCAATCTGACGGCATTTTGCCAGTGCTATAACATTACCCCCTCCTCTAAAAAAGCCTGCCCTTAGGCTTTATATATCCGTATTACCCCTATAGGGCATTCTTATCTTTATACTCTACTAGTAATTTATTGTCTTTACTATGCTAGCACCCCATCCACTTATCTAAGTACTTTGGCGGTCTAGGTTTGTTAGGATAATGGCTATAGAACTCTTATAACTTATAGGGGCTACCTATAAAATTCTACGTGGGGTACTAGGTAGGGTCTAGATTATATTCTTTCCAACTTATATGGTATTTTAGTGTTCCTTATACAAGTTTATAGGCTAGTATTTCTTTAATTTCCCATTTGTTGTCGCTATTATCTTAAATTGGTAGGGGCGGTTTATTCTTTTGTCTAGGTAATAGGTCGTTTATAGCTTTCCATAGCTTATCCAGTAAGAATTTAGGGTGGACCTTAATTAAATCCGGGAGCTTTACTTTATATAAGTTGCCTCTCTTTTTAAGAACTTTATATAGTCCTGCCATCTAATAGTCTAGCTTATAGCTAGGCCGCTCTATTTTCTAGTTCTTTGTTATAACCTAGACCTTATTGCCTATAGTAAAGTTAGGCTTACGCCTATACTTATTTACCTGCTATTCTAGTAATTTTTAGGCCTTTTTTAGGTTTGTATGGGCTACTTTCTAGGCTTCTTCTAAACATTTAGCGTAATGCTGGGCTTCCTTATAAGATAGTTTTTTGCATACGGTCTGCGGCCCCTCTGTTCTTTCCCAGTTAAAGCTTATATAGGGTAAATACCCCATTTCTAGCTAAATAGGTGCAAATCCTGTAGAGTTATGGGGTAGGGTGGCCTGGGCGTAGTCTATTAGAGGTAGCAGTTTAGCCTAATTATTCTAAAAGTAGTTAATAAAGGGTTGGAGTCTCTGGTCTAAATACTGGTTTATAATTTCTGTCTAGCCATCTGTCTAGGGGTGGTATGCTATAGAAAGCTTTAGCTTAATGCCTAGGATTTAGGTGAACTCGTTCTAGAAAGCTAATATAAACTATAGGCCGCGGTTGGACATGATAGTATCTAGTGGTCCATAAATTCGGTAGACATAGTAGACGTATAGTTGGGCTGCCTTTTTCGCATTAATATTCTTATAATAAGGGATTAAGAACGGGCGCTTACTAAATCAGTTAACTATAACTATAGCTATATTATATTTGTTATGGTTTATAGGTAGCTTATGGAAATATATAAAGATATGCTATTAGGGGCGCTCTAGTATTAGGAGTGGTTTTAATAGTCCTAGGGTCTTGTTTTATGGAGTTGTAGACTTATAGCAGTTGTTATGGTTCTATACATAGCAATTAATATCCATAACTATTTTAGGCTAGTAATAACGGTTGCTGATAATCTTATAGGTCTTATTTTTTCTAGGGTAGGCTATAGAGATCTAAGTATGCGCTTTAGTAATAAGCTAAGTTTATAAGTTTTGTTTTTCTGCTACTACTAGCTATGCCTAGTGCTTAAGTAATCAATTTTTAAGGGACTATGGGCTGTTAACATTCTGTATCTTTTTACGGTACTCCTATAGAGAGGGGGCTGTATAATTTGCTTATAGTAGCTTATTAATAAGGTTAAGTTCCGTAGTGTTCATAGGGCACATCTTAGCTTTTATAGGGTCCGTATTTAGTTCTGCCTATATTTAGGGGTTAAGGTGTTCTGGTTATAATAATATCTGGGTTTATAAGAAGATCTTTACGGCTATTTAATTGTCTAGGTCCTATCTATGCCTTATAAGGGCGGCTGTACAATTTATAGCGCCTGGCCAGTATATAATTAGGAAGTTAAACTAGGATAGGATGTCTACCTAGCGTGCCTACTAGGCTGTAAGGGCCTTTATTGTTATAAAATATTCTAAGGCCTTATAATTAGAGACTACTTAGATAGGCTTAGGGGTCCCTTTTAGCTATACACGCCAGTGGTAGAAATTAGAGATAATAGCCAATATTTCTTTATTATAGATATGGTAATTTAGCTCAGCATCTACTATAGTCTTTAAATAGTAAGCAATAGGGTGCTATTCTCTATCCGTCTGCTTTTAGGAGTAAATACTAGCTATAATACTATCTAAGGCATTGGTTTCTAGCATTAAGGGCCGTTTTAAGTTAAAGTGGGTAAGTAAGGGAGTAGAGACTAGTCGTTTCTTAAGCTTATTAAAGGCCTGCCTATATATAGTGTTAAAGTAAAAGGGCTGGTCCTTATGGGTAAGTAGGCTTAGGAGCTAGGTAATCCTACTGTAGTTTTTAATAAAGCGTTAGTAGAAGTTATAGAACCCTAGGAATAACTGCACCCCCTTTACGGTCCTTAGGGGTACCTATTAGTTAATTACGGCCGTCTTTTCTGGGTCTACCTTAATTCTATCTATACTAATAATAAACCCTAGGTACTTTATATGCTTAATACTAAATTCCAATTTCTTAATATTAGCCTAGAGGCTGGCCTTTCGGAGCTGTTATAGGACTTTATCGACATGCTCCTTATATTCTAACTTATTCTTAGAGTAGATTATAATATTATCTAGGTAGGCTATATAGAAGTTGTTAAGGTAGTTAAAGAGTATATTATTTATATATTGCTAGTACGTAGCCAGTCCGTTGGCTAGTCTAAAAGGAAGTACTTTATATTTATATATTTTATAATAAGTTTAAAATATAGTAAGATCTTCTAATTTAGGGTTTATCCTAATCCGGTAAAAGGCCTAACGGATATTAAGCTTAGTAAAGATCTTAGCTCTACTTATTTGGGTTAAAGTCTTATTAAGTAGTGGCAGTAGGTAGCGGTCCTTGCGGGTTATATTATTAAATTTGCGGTAGTCTATATAAAAATAAAGTCCTTTATTTAGCTTTTTGGTAAAAAGAATAGGTAAGTTAAAAGGGGCTTAACTAGGCCTAATAAAGCCCTTATTTAGGTTATTAATAAGGTACTGCTTTGTAGCCTATAACTTGGCAGTGGACTATTAATAGAGGGGGCTATAGCTAAGTGTGTTTTCCTTATCTGGCTTAATCTTAATCTTGTAGTTATATGGTTAGTAAGGTAGGAGTATATTAGATACTACCTTAGAGAATACGTTCTTGAATTTCTAGTGTTAATAGGGTAGTTTCTATTCTACTAACTCCTTATCTATAAGCTTACTTTCCTATCTACTAAGCTTGCTTTCTTTTTCCTTAATTATTTAATTAATTTTTGTATAAGCTAGTGGTAAAGGTAATAGTATTAGGTTGGACTAAGTTCTAGTAGAATCCTACGGCGCTAATGCAGCAGATATTAACTAGGGGAAGGTCTATAAGTTTCTTTACGGGCTTTCATTAGGCCGTATTTTGCAATATAGGGTTTATAATCTTCCTTAGCTTATATTCTATTTTCTATAAGTTATCCTTCTGGTCTATATATTTAGTATAGTGTCTAATACTTATTGCTATTCTTTGTAACTATATAGGGCCTAAGTTCCCTATAGGGAGCTCCGCTAGCTTTTTACTAACTTTTTTAGTCTTTAGTATAGGTGGCATAATATAGGGAGTCTGGGGGTGGCGTAGTATACGGATCTGTTATAGGTTAAGCTATACGTCCTTTTTAAAAGCCTGGTCCCTATATATAGCGTTAGCCTAGTAAACAGTGTTTGTCTATAGCTAAATAAGGTTCTCTATTATAATACTGATTTCTTTTATAAAGGAAGGTATTAGGGGCATAGTTTTGGGCCAAATAAGCCGTCTGTTCCGTATATTAAGCTATAAGCCTAGATAGGCTAGCTATTTTCTTTCTAAGATTATATTATAGCTTCTAAGGTCTATAATAAGGAAGGGGATATTATACTACCTTTATCTATTAATACGGAGATAGATCTATAAGATGGTTATAATAGGTGGTCCTACCCATCCGTTATACCTATAAATAGAAATTGGCTTAGGTAGTTCTTTAAGGGGTATATTTAAAAGGTTAGCCAGCTTTATAGTATACTGGGTATCTATTAAGGCAAAGGCATTTACTCTAGAGTTAGCTAAAGCAGAGGTTAAAACTTAATATTTATTACGGAATAAATTATAAGGGATAGTGCAGCTTCTTTTACTAACTAGCTAACTTAAATTAATATATAACATATCAATTCCTTTTAACCCTAGAGAGGAGTCTTACTTTAGGGTTCCTCTTTTTCTAACTTTATGCTATCCTCCTAAATTAACAGGACCTTATTTATCTTTACTACTATTAGGCAGTCTTTTATAAAGTGGTTTTTCTACCTATATAAGAAGCAGGCTCCTTAATTGCTAAGGGCCTATCTATAGGGGTTACTATATATAGGTTAAGTATTTACCGGACCTACAGTAGGGCTAGCTGCACGGCTAGCTACTAGGTTAACGGTAGGCGGTACGGTTAGTGCTATAGGGGTTGCAGATCTTACTAGGGCGCTATGGCCCGTTCTTATAGTACTTATATTCCGGTTAGCAGAGCTTCTAGTCTTATACCGCTTAGCATATGCCTTAATTTGGTAAAGGCCCTAGTTGATAGCTAGGCACTAGTCCGTAAGTTCCTTTGGCATTTATATAGTAGTATAAACTAGCAGTATGGCGTGCTATAGGTCTAGGGTAAGCTTGTTAAAGAGGTCTAGCATTAAATCTTCCTGGGGAATTTAAGCCTGTCTAGCTAGCTATAGAAAGTAGGTTTAGAAGACCAAGAAGGTCTCTATCGTTTTTATATTAAGGGCTTTATAATTAAGGTGGGCGTTCTGTATCTTAAAGGGGTCCTTATAAATAGGAGACAGGCAGTTAATTATCTCTTCTCTAGAGAGGAAGGGGTCTGCTAAGTCCTAAGTATATCATAGGCGTAGATGCGTTTATGCGTCCCTACTAGTACGGCCGAAGACATAGGCCATTTTAGCTTAGGTAGTAGGGAAGTAGTTTGTATTAACTTTAAGCTTATCTTGCAGTTAAGGCTTCTAATTATTAAATATAAGGTTAGTTCCGTCTGTAAGTAATAGGGGGTCTATAACCTTTACGGACTACAACGATGCTAATGCTGTATATTGGGCTAGGGTTTTAAGAACTATAGTAAGTCTCTAGGTGTCTAATAACTCCTTACTAGGTATAGGGGTGTCTCTGGTTTTAAGTAGCTCTTAAAGCCGTTTAATTTTGGCATTAGCTACTATAAGCTCTTCCTAGGGGGTTAAGATGGCGACTGTTTCACTATTAGAAGTATTTATAGGTCCTACAGCGGCTTTACCGGCTGCTGTATTTCTTGGTATGGTGGTAGGAGTTTTAGGTAATTTTTAGTGTTTGTTTATTTTCTAGGGGTTCTGGTCCGTGTGTGTCCTATTCTTAGGTTTCGCGTTCTATTTATGTTCTTTTAGTTCCATCCTGTCCTTATAGTCCTAGTAATATCCTTAGGGTCCTATTCTATGTCCTTAGGGTCCTGTTTTATGTCCTTATAGATATATTTAAGTTCCTTCTTAGGAAGAAAGAGAGTAAAATAAGCTTTAGATAATGTTAGCGACTTAGTTAATCAAGGCACGAGCACAGCAAGAGGGTCGTGTAACGGGACTAGCCTAGTTACAGTAGGAATGTCTCGGTAAAACACTCGACAGATAGAACTTGAAGCTTTAACCAAATTCTGCCAAATTCTGCCAGCTTGATCAACTTCTGCCAAGTTCTGCCAGATTAATCGAATACTACCGAAGTCCGTCCGCGTGCGCACGTGCGTACGCATCGACCAAGACCCCTAAACTGTTTAATTGCAAGATTCTCTCGTTATTCCTTTCTCTTCTTTACACAACATCTTGTCCCTAGCAAGAGCTATATACCCTTAGATTTAGATAGAATTTATATTGTTCCTTTAAATCTTTCCTAAAGCCTCTTTGCGCCCTTATATTACGTTGCGTCTAAAATAACTACTATTAAGATGGCAAACGACCTTGAATCCTACGCGTTAACTACGAGCATTATAACCCTAGTTAGGGAACAGTTAACTGCAATACAAGAAGCCTTTACAGATGCTTTGGCTTAGTAGCGGGCTATACTAAAAGCCCAGTATTAGCAATTAATAGAAACACTCCGCGAAGAACTCCGCAACGTTAATATACTTATAATAGAGACCCTAACAGTAACACCTATAAACGAAATTGAGATAACCGTATGTGAACCTAGCCCGTTAAATGCGAACCCTAAATTAGTAACAGTAGTTTAACCTATACCTATAGCGAACCTAGTACCTACTATAAAATTAGAAAAGCTTCCTGACCCTCTAATATTTAATAGAAATTAAAATAACCTACGTCCCTTTATAACTAAGCTCCGCCTTAAACTCTTAATAAACTATAACTAATATCCTACCAAAGCTAGTAAGATTAGCTATAGGATGTCTTAATTAAGCAAAGACGCTACACAAACTATAGACCCATTCTTCTATAATGGCACCTTTATTAATTTCGAAATCTTTATCTCTTTATTAGAACGAATGTATAATAACGCCAGCCACGAACACACTGCTGTTACTAAACTTGAAAACCTATAATAATGGAATTAAGACTTTACCAGCTTTTTTTTAGAATTTTTAGGCCTTATTGGCGAACTGGATTAGAATAAAGCCGCTAAAGTTACTGCTCTTTAATAAGCTATTTCGGATGAAATTAGAGCATAGTTAGTAGGTAGGGAACTGCCAAAGGACCTACCTAAATTTGCTATAATGTGTTAACGAATTAATAAGGACCTTTAATATAATAAACAAACTTGTTCTCTAAAGCTAACCACGCCTTGCGTTTAAGACTTTACGAAACCGATATATACCCTAAAGCGCGACCCTTCTCTGAAACCTATGTATAACCCTATGGACCTTAACGCCACTCAATTCTATATATCCTTAGGAACCAACGAACAAAGGACTTAAGCTATAAATAGAGAATGCTTTAGATGTGGCAGAAAAGGATATATCTAAAGGAATTACCGAAGTCACCCTTTTAAAAAAGTCCGCCGTAGTTCCTCCTAGTTTTTAAATCACACCCACTCCTTAAATTACACTTGTTCTTTAAGCCGTACTCACTCCTTAACTTGCACTTATTCTATAAATTATACCTAGTTGTTATAAAGCATCTTATATTTAGCTAACTTGGAAAACGAATTATCCTAGGGCTAAGTCGCGCCTTAGAATAAAAAGTGGAAGAGTATAAGTGTCTAGGCTCTTCTAGCGCTGATACACAATACAACTCCCTTAATATACTTGGCGAAATTCAAATACTTAAAAAATAGAAGGAGGTATAAATCCTTATAGACAGCGGAGCTACTAGCATAGGCTTTATTAATATAAACTATACAAAAACCTAACACCTGAATTTAAAGAAACTTAATAAGCCCTAAGGCCTATAAGGCTTTAATAGCAAACCCTTAATATATGGCGAATTAACGCACTACGCTCTTGTGAAAATGTAAATAGGTAAACACCTTAAATATATTTCCCTATTTGTAACACCCCTAAAGCAATATAAGATAATACTTGGACATAGATAGCTAAAACGGCACAACCCTTTAATTAGCTGGGTTAAAGAAACACTAAAATTCTGCATAACCTATTGCTAAAGTTATTGTTTAAAATACCACCTACCCTATAAATATGTATAAGACTATTCGAATTTGATATAATATAAATTGCCCTTACTATAAACCTTAAACCAATATGACAAAACTATAACTGCTAATTGTAGTAAAAAATGCAAAGATAATACATTAAAACCCCTTAAAATTCGTATAATACAAGCCGCACCTTTTATTTTGTTAGCAAGAAAACAAGACCACGAAATCTTCGCTATAACAATAGAAGATATTAAGAAGGCGCTAGAACTAAAGCAGTATATTAACCCTTAACCTTTTATACCTAAGGAGTACCACGATCTAATTAATAAGTTTAAAAAATAATTTATAGACCAGCTGCCCCCGCATTAGGATAAATATAATTTTAAGATAGAACTTAAACCTAGTACAACACCAAAGTTTAGTCCGCTATATAGTATATTACAAGAAGAACTGCTTATAATATAACAATACCTTAACAAGCATTTAGAAAAAGGATTTATTCGCCCTAGTTAATCTCTATTCGCCTTACCCGTATTATTTGTTAAAAAGCTAGGAGGAGGCTTAAGATTCTATATTAATTACTAAGCCCTAAATGCAATTACGATTTAAAACTAATATCCAATCCCCTTAATCTAAGAGACGCTTAACTACCTAGTAAAGGCATAATATTTTATAAAGCTTAATATAGTCACTGCCTTCAATCAAATTTGCATCTAAAAAGGAGATAAGAAGTATACAGCCTTTTATATATAATAGGGACTCTTTAAATACCTAATAATGCCGTTTAGTATAAAGAACGGTCCCAGTATATTTTAGCAATACGTTAACAATACACTCCGTAAATTCCTTAATATATTTATTACCGTGTATATTAATAATATCCTAATCTACTCGTCTTCGCTTTCTAAACATTAAAAACACGTCTAAATGGTCCTTAAACATTTGCGAGATACAGGTTTATAATACAATATTAAGAAATACAAGTTCCACACATCTAAAGTTACATACCTAAGCCTAATTATATCCCGTAATGGAATTAAAATGGACCCTAAAAAGGTCGCTGCGATTATAAACTAGGGAAGCCCTAGTAACGTATAAGACATTTAAGGATTTCTAGGATTTACAAATTTCTACTACCGATTTATTAACTAGTTCTTAAAAATTGCCTAACCATTAGTAAACCTAATAAGAAAGAATATAAAATTTAAATAAACTACCAGATATAAACAAGCTTTTAATAACTTAAAATAACACTTTATAACCACTTTAATTCTTGCCCACTTTGACCCTAACCTTAAATATATTATTAAAACAGACTTGTCTAATTATGCCCTAAAGGGAGTGTTATCGCAATATAATAAGGACGGTAAGCTATATCCAGTAGCCTTTCTCTCTTAAAAGCTTGCCCCTGCTAAATTGAACTACAAGATATATAATAAGGAACTACTTATAATTATTAAATGCTTTAAACAATGGCGTCTAGAACTTAAAGGATTATTATTTCTAATATATATATTAACGGACTATAAAAACCTGCAGTACTTTATAACTATAAAGCAGTTAACGCAGCGCTAAATTCGTTAGGCTGAATACCTCTTATAATTTAACTTTAAGATTACGTATTAACCGGGCAAACTCAATTAAAAGCCTAATACATTAACACGACAATTACAAGATTTACCTGCAAACGCCTTAGATAAATAGATTATAAATTAATTACGGATCTTATTACCCCCTAAACGCTTTAAGAAACTACGTCCTATATTCCTAAATATGGAACTTAATAGAAACGAATTAGAAATTAATAAATGGGAAATAGAAATTAATAAGCTAATAAAATACAAATACAAGAACGACGTATAGATAGTAGATATAATAAAAGCGATTTAAATAGGAAAATAACAGCATAAAGATATTACACTCGCCGAATATAAAATTCGTAACAATCAACTATACTATTAATAGAAGATGGTAGTTCTGAATTCTAAACCCTTACAATTTAAGATACTCAAATTCGTACACGATTCCCCTATAGCAGGACATCCTAGCCGTGCAAAGACTTATAAGATTATTCAACAAGCATACTACTAGCCTATAATACACAACTATGTACGAAAATACGTTCGAGCCTACAGAATGTGCGTGCGTGGGAAGACCTCTTACATAAAGAAGTAAGGAGTACTTTAACCGTTGCTAATTCCAATACAAAGATAGCAAGATATCTTAATTAACTTTATAGTTAACTTACCTAACAGTAACGGGCTTATGAATATTATAGTAGTTATTAACCGTCTTATAAAAATGCGATATATAATTCCTATAGACTTAATTAATACAATATTAGTAGCTAAATGTTTTGTTAAGCATATCTTTAAGCTATACGGACTTCCTAATTTAATAATATCCAACCATAGAAGCCAGTTCGTTTTAGACTTCTAGCAAGCTCTATATAAATAATTAAGTATTTGAATATAACTCTTAACTATATTTTATCTGGAGATAGATGGTCAAACCAAAATTATAAACGCAATTATAGAACAATACCTATAAATGTACTGCTCCTACCTGCAAGATAACTGGGAAAAATGGCTGCCTTTAGCTGAGTTTACTGCGAACAATACAATAAACGTATTAATAGGCATAACGCCGTTCTACGCGACCTACGGACAAGACCCCCAACTTAGATTTAAACCACGACCCAAAATCAACATGATAGGACCTATAATTAAACGGATTTAGTTAATTAACGCGCATAACTTCGCTAATTAAATAAAGCAGTTAACGGAACTATTATAAAGTGAATTAACGTACGCTTAAACAGTACAGGAATGGTATGCGAACAAAGGATGAGCCCCCGTATAAGACTTTAAGGAAGGTGATATGGTTTACCTAAATATACAAAACCTAAAGACTTAACGGCCCTTAAAGAAACTTAATTAGAAGTTTGCGGGCCTATACCAAATTAAGAAGAAATTAAGCCCGTATGCTTATAAGCTTGAACTGCTAACTAAGATGAAAATACATCTAATATTTTACGTAAGCTTGCTGTAACCCTTAAAAGACGAACCTATAACTTATAAAGTACCGCCGCCACCTCCTGTAATTGTTGACAACGGTAACGGTTCTTACTTTATTAACTTAATTAACAATATGCGATAGAAAACATGATCTAAACAATTTAAACTTCTTATTAAGTAGGAAGGATATAAAACACAAACCTAGGAGCTCTATAAGCAAGTTAAGACCGATGCGCCTTCCCTAGTAAAAGAATTCTATAAGGACTATCCTTCGCGGCCTACTCTAGCTGGATGGACATAATATAAAGGCAAATAACTACCACCTAACATGAATATATAAAACACAATAGCAGGAAACTTAAAATTAAAAAGAGCTTAAAGAATACCATAACGCTTGTAACACAGTTACATAACGCGTAAGATATTAAGGAACTTTAACCAGCGGTTAAAGTTGTCTAATTGGCTAGATTTGCCTTGCCAAGACCTACTATAAAGATATTAGTTCGGCTTACCGCCTTTACCAAACTAATAGCAATTTTCTATCCTGGGGATGGAAAATCCTAATTAGTCTATTTAATAATTAGAACTGGCAAAACTCTACACCGTCACCTAATATAAAATACAATATGATAAAATTGTATTATTTTGGACCTTCAGCCAAAGGGGGGGTACTGTAACGGGACTAGCCTAGTTATAGTAGGAATATCTCGGTAAAATACTCAACAGATAAAACTTAAAGCTTTAACCAAATTCTACTGAATTCTGCTAGCTTAATCAACTTCTGCTAAGTTCTGCTAGATTAATTGAATACTACCAAAGTCTGTCCGCGTGCGTATGTGTGCACGCATCGACCAAGACCCCTAAACTGTTTAATTGCAAGATTCTCTCGTTATTCCTTTCTCTTCTTTACGCAACGTCTTGTCCCTAGCAAGAGCTATATACCCTCAGATTTAGATAGAATTTATATTGTTCCTTCGAATCTTTCCCAAAGCCTCTTCGCGCCCTTACAGGTCGCGCAAGCCTATATAATTGGATTGTCTATAAACATGGATCTAAAGCTAAAGAATGGAAACAAGAAGAATGGAAGCACCACTTAAAGTTATATACAATCTTCTGGTCACATAATGGCAACTTGCCGCAACTTGCCATTACGTAACGGCAGTTTGCGGCAATCTGACGGTAATCTGACGGCAATTTGCTAGTGCCATAATAGTACCCCCCTTTTAAACTTAAGCTTCTGTAAGATAGAGCTATAGTAGTGTAGAAGGGTACGGTGTCCCTCAGATAGGAAGTCAGAATGCTGTCAGTTAGTCAGTTAGTCAGTTAGTCTGTCTATTGGTCGGTCGGTTATAATCAGTCAAAAGTAATCAGTAAAGCAGTCTGTAAGAAAGGAAAGAAAAGAATATATTCCAGTAGGTTCGTGATGTCCAAGAAGGAGGGAAGCCGAAGGCTCAATATATACAGGAAAATGCCAAGACACTAAGCATGGGACATTTTACCCCACTACAGTAGTTCTAAGTAGAGTTTATAACAGTCTTCTACAGCTTATATAAGTCCTATAAAGTTAATAGATTCCTATAAGGGCTTAGTAAAGTCTCTCTATTTTATAAGGTATATATATTTCTATTTCTATTTGTCGTACTTAATGTTATTAACTCTTTTAATAAGGTACTTATCCTTATTATCCACTTTAACTAGTAGGGGAGGGTCTTAGATCTATTTAGGTAGGGCATCTAATATAGGGGCGGTAAAATAGAGGACTAACGTATAGAATACAGGGTAGATTTTAACCATATTAGGGAGCTTTAGTTAGTAGGCATAAGGAGAGATAACTTTTTCAACCTTGTAAGGGCCGGTGTTCTTCCAATTAAGTTTTTTAGTAGGTTGTTTTATATTTAGATTTTTTATATCTAGCCAGATAAAGTTACTAATTTAGTAGGCTAGTGCTAGGGTTTAGTTCTTATTTACTGTGGCTTTATAGATAGATTAGGCCTATATTATTTTGTTAGTAAGGAACTCTTATAGTTCTTCTATCTTCTTTACAAATTTATTTGCTTCTGCAACTTATAAGGCCTAATAAGCTAGGCAAGGGATATTACTAAAGGGTTTAAAACCTCTTCGCAGATGCTAGCTATAGTTAGCCAGAAATAGAGAGACCTTTGTGGTTTCTAAGACATAGTTATTTATAGTAAACTTAGTAAATATAAGCCAGTCTATCCAGTTATCTTATAGTATAATATATATATCCAAATATATTGTTCTATTATAGCATTTACACATTCCGTTTAACCATCCGTTTTTAGGTAGTATACTATAGACAAAAGTGCTTTAATATAGAGTTAGGTAGTTAGTTCTTTCTAGAACATAGAGATAAACTGGCTGCCTATATTAGAGATAATTATTTTAGGGAGTCTATGGAGTTTCTATATATAATTTAGGAACAGTTAGGCAATGGTAGGTGTTAACATATTAGGGCAGGCAATTAAGTGTCTTATTTTAGATAGTTAGTCTATAACTACTATAATATTTATATAGCCTTTACTTATAAAGAGGTTAACAACAAAGTTAATTAAGATATCCTTTTATTTTTAGTCTAGAATAGGCAGTGGCTTTAGAAAACCGTTATATGTCCTATGTAAAGCTTTAGCTTATTAGCAGGTATAGCAGCTAGTGACGTATCTTTATATTATATTATGTATATTTAGCTAGTAGTATTTCTATTAGAGTAGTTCTAGAGTTTTTCTACGGCCTAGGTGGCTGGCTACTAGTAGGTTATATACATGTTTAAGAAGCTTAAGCTTAAGTTTATTATGGTTAGGTATAACTAGGCGGTTCTAGTAGTATAAGCAGTCTCTATAAGCTTTATATTTACTTAAAGAGATCTTTTTAAAGCGTCTAACGCTATTTTAAATTAGCTTAAGTGTCTCTTAGATAAACTTGTTATTTAGGTATTCATTAATTATACTCTATTTAATTAATTAATTAGTTATTTTAAGGATATATACTATAAGGTCTTTAACTAGGGGATTAAACAATTTAGGGTAAAGTAGGGTTTAATTGCAGTAGGTATATACTTCTTCCTATACTAGTATATCTTATAAATAAGATGCGAATGTGGTTGGCCAAGACAGACACCAAAACACGTAATACTGTTATGCCCCTTACGCACCAACCGAGAAGCAATGCTCTTAGTAGCTGGCACAGAGAACTATAATACACTACTCTCAACATAAAAAGGTCTCAAGGCGGTCACCCAGTGGCTTATTAACCAAAGTGTACTAGACCAGTTCCGGGTTGCAAAGGAAATGGTAATAGAAGGTAAGGGGGCGAGTATCAGGCGCCCCCTGATGACTCTATAGTAGTAGAGTTAAGTTTACGATACTAGCGCGTCCGTAGGCTTGTTACGGCAGCAGTGGTTCCCAAGGAGGTCAAAAAGTAAGGTAGTAGAGCACCATAGATGACTCGCAGGCGCCTCGCAGGCGAGTCCCAAAAGGTGGGGAGATGGATCACGGGGTTTTCTCATTTTCTTAAATAGAGTTTTCTCCCTATATGTAAATAAGGAGTAGTCCGCGTGGGCCCAATAGGGATCCGAATCGGACGTTAAGCAATGGATTATTATTATATCTTATAAATATTAGGTTAGGGTATTAGGTTTTTAACCTTAAACGCCTAGGTGGTATATAATTAAGAATTAGAAATAAGATAGATATTCTAACTAGCGGGCTTAATAATAACTTAGCTGTTTTGTAGTTGTAAAGTACTATAGATTCTTATAGTTGCTAAGGACCTTAATTAGAAATCCAGCGCCTTCTAGTTTAGGTTGCTATTATTTAAATTATCTAATAATAGCTAATAATTCCTTATTGTAGATCTTGTAGTTACATTTAGCTAGGCTTAATTATTTTAAGAAGTATATTATAGGATATAGTACTCCTTTCTTATTATACTAAAATAGGATGCCTCCGGTAATATAGTTAGATAAGTTAGCTTCTATAACACTCTTTTAGTTTAGGTTAAAGTATTAGAGTATAGATGCGGTAGTAAACATAACTTTTAGATAGGTAAAGGCCTTCTTATATTCCTTATTAGGGATAAAGGTTTTATCCTTTTAGGTTAGAGCTATAAGGGGTAAAACTAGGGCGGAGAAGTTATTAATAAACTATTAGTAGAAGTTAGTAAATCCTATAAAGGCTTTTATATCCTTAATATTCTTAGGTTCTTGCCAGTTTATAATTACTTTAATCTTTTTTAGGTCTATTTATATGCCGTCTATAGAAATAATAAGTCCAAGATATAGGACTTCTATTTTATGGAATTTATACTTATCTATATCCAATTATAAGCTAGCTCTACATAGGGCTTTTAAAATAAGGTTAATGTATTTCTTATATTTAGTTAGGTTATTACTATATACTAGGATATTGTTAATATAAGTAGTACAGAAAACATCTAGATATAGTTATAAGGTATTATTTATAAAGTATTAGAATGAACTTAGGACATTTATAAGGCCAAACAGCATTACTAAGTATTTAAATAGTCTGTATCTAGTACGGAATATAGTAAGCTATTTATCTTCCTTTGTAATACGGAGGCGGTTAAATGCGTAGATAAGGTTAAGTTTTATATAGTAGTAAGCCTTACTTAATTGGTTTAGTGTTTCTTAAATTAATAGGAGCGAGTACTAATTTTTAATAGTAATAGCGTTAAGAGCTTAGTAGTTTATATAGAAGCGCAGACTGCTACTAGGTTTCTTAACAAAGATTATAGGTGTAGCTATAGGCGAAGAGCTTACTCTAATAAATCCTTTACTTAGGTGCTCGTCTAAGTACTTTTATAGTACTTTAAGTTTATTCTAGGATATTCTATATAGGGGTCTAAATCCTAGCTGTTTTCCTTCTTTAAGTACAATCTTATAGTTATATAGTTGGTATTCCGCTAACTTATTAGCTTCCTTTTATAAAAATACCTCTAGGTACTTATAGTGGCATACTAGTACTTTTGTGGCAGGGTTAGTGTTCTTTTTTAGTATTAGGGCCTTTTTAATATCGGCCATTATAACAGTAAAGATTATATATTTAGGTTTCCTAGCGATTTATGCTAATAGGGTAGCTCTAATTATATAGATATTTAAGGTGTTAAGCAAGTTTAGGTTATCCTTAGTTTCTTATATAGTTTTAGGTTTAGTATTAGGTATAGAGTTAGTGTTAGATTTAGGTTTGGGTTCTTTAAGTATCCTTTTTATAGTAGAATACCAGTTCTTCTGGTACCTTTATATATTAAACTTAAGCTTCTGCTTAGTTCGGGGTATAGCAGTTAGAGTTAGTTTATATAGTTTAGTATAATTTCTAGGTTCTTAGTGAACATTAATAGAATTCTTATTTTAGTGGAATTGGGTGGACTTTTTAGGTATAGGGTAGACATCAGTGGAAATTTTAGACTAGTGAATCCTGGTAGATTTTTCAGATTTTAGTTTAGGGTCTAAGTAGTAAGTTATAAGAGACTTCTACTTATAATAGGGGGCGGTAAATAGAAGCTTAAGGTTACTTTAATTAATGGTTACCTTATATAGCTTTATCTAGGATTGTTTAAGAATTACTAAATAACCTAAAGTAGTTATAAAGAGCTTAATTAATTTTTTATGGTTTAGGTATTAAAGTCTTAGGGCCGCTATATAAGTAATACAGCCTAAGATAGTATATTTGCTATTAAATCTAAATATGTTAATATGCTAGTTAAGGGGTATTAGGGTAAACCTATTATCTTATACAAAGATCTTATTAATAAATCCTATGCCGCTAGCTCCAATATTAATTAGGACTTAAGTGTTAGCTTATAACCCTTTCTGCTAAAGACAGCAGTTAATAGTTATACTATAATCCTAAGAGTTAGGTTTTATAACATCTAATGCATTTAACAAGATCCTATAATATAGCTATCCTAAAGAGCGACTTAACTCTAGAATATACCTTTTAGTAGTAAGCAGGAAGGGGTTCCTATAGAACATCAGTTGTAACTTTGTCCTTATAAGTGGTACTTATTAAATATAGAGTTAGAGCCAGATAAAGATTAGGGCTGGTAGCTAAAAGATTAGTATGGTAAATAGCTGCTAGCGTTAACTGTTTGTAGATCTTTTTAGAAAGGGGTAGAGTAGTAGTTAGAGAAGTGGGAGCTACTTCTATATTTAAAGCAGAGGCCTAGCTTAGTACGTTATTCTTATTTAAAGGACCCTAGTAGGGCGTATTTTAGGGTCCTAGTGTTAATATCTATAGCGTTAGGGTGCTTAGGCTAGGATAATAACTTAGTACACGTTTATAAGGTTGTTGTATTATATTAAAGAGCGGACTTTAGTGTTAGGCGTAGTATATTATTATACCGTTTATTAATAACGTTTGCGTAGGCATTAAGGGCTCCTAGTAGGTCTATATTAATTAGGGAGGTTTTTAGTTTAGGGCTTAGAGATTTAATAAGGCTGTTAATTAGTGCGGAGTTATTCCAGCCTATTTTCTTTGCGTAGTAATTAAATTCGGAGAAGTATACTAGGAAACCTTTCTTTTCTTAAGTTATGTAGTTTATCTTCCTTTAAGTAGTAGCTTAGTGGTTTAGGTTACTGTATATAGCTTTAAGAAGTATAACTAGGTTTTATACTAAGTTTAGCTAGAGAGGTTTAATAAGGTTAGCTGCGTCTCCTCCTAGTTAACTTAGGGCGTAGTAGAGTCAGTTAGCTTTAGTTAGGTAACAGTTAGCATTACTAGTTAGCTTATTCTTAAGCTAGCTTAAGAATAACTAAACCTTTTATTATTTACTAGCAAATACTAGAGGGTCTAGTAGTTTTTTAGATTGTTATAATATAGTAGTTGGTTTTACCAGTAGGATAACTATTACTAGTTTAGGGCTCGTGTTCCGTATACTGGCTTCTAGTAATGGCGATCGGTCTTAAGGGCTTAGTGTAGGCGTCTTAAGGGTGCGGATTTCTTCTTAGAGGGCCTTAATTATTTTCTAGTACCGTGCTTTTTATTTAGCTTGCTATTAAGCTATAGTAGCTTAGTTTTGTGCGAGGGTGTCTATAAAGGACTTTTATATATCTACTAATTGTTCCTAGAGTGTGGATATAATATTAGCAGCCATTATAGAGGCTTTAAGGTTTTTCTGTATTTTAAACAGGGCGGGGTAAAGTATAGGTTTTAACGCAATATAGTGTCACGGAGTAAGTATAAGTGGTAATAATATATAGCGAAGTAGATATTATTAAGCTATATATATAAACTATATAATAAGGTTAAGATATTGCGTAAGGAGAGAAGGTAAGGAAATGGGAAGAAAGGGTATATATTATTAGTTTGGTTGCTTAGTTAGTATATATATAGAGCAGAATAGGATTTAAGTAGCGGTCCTAGTAGAACTTAGTAGGATTTAGTAAACTTGGTAAAATATAGTAGAATGCGGCAGATTGCCGTTAGATTACTATAGATTGCCAGCAGATTGCTATCAGATTATCGTCTCGCGGTTAGTCTCTTCTTGCTGCGTTGGTAGAAACAGGTGGAAATAGATAGACGTGTATAAGGTGTCACGGAGGTGTCCCGTGACACTAGGCTTCACCAATTTTTATAGGCGCTTTATCTATAACTACTTAAATATTACCCAACACCTATTTAACTATATTACTAAAGCTTCTTAAGACCTGGCTTAAGAAGTAAAAAGCTTAAAGGTAGAAAGGAAGAAAACTAAAAAGGGACCAACTAAATAGTATAAACTATAGATATAGCCTAGAAAGGTACAGGAAGCCTTTTAGGAACTATATATAAAGTTTACAGAAGCTCCACTATTACGGCATTTTAACCTAGATTAGCTACTAATAACGGTTACTAATGTATTAAATTTTGCTCTTACTAGTATCTTACTACAACTTAATAGGTATCTAGACGCTACCTAGCTCCACTAGAGACCAGTAGCATTCTATAATAGAAAATTCCGGGGACTTAAAGTTAGGTATTATACCCACAATAAGGAACTACTGGCTATAGTTAACCACTTTAAATATTGGTGACACTATCTTAAACATATAAGCCATACCACTTATATACTCTTAAATTATTATAATCTACGCCACTTTATAACTATAAAGGAGCTTATACCTTAATAAGCCAAATAGGCAGAGGAGCTTATATAATTTAACTTTAAGATTAAATACAAGCTAGGGGGAAATAACCCTACTAATAGACCATTATAATGGCCAGACTATACCAAAGGCTTTAAAATGGGGGAAGGAAAACAGATAATAGATATCTTACTCCCTATATTGCAGAACAAGCTCTAGGTATAGAATACTTAAGCACCTATAGCTCTATACACTAAGTCTTAGGTAGTATAAACCTTATTAGTCTCCACTAATATTCTAGCTAGTACTCAGACAATTACTAATAAGGGTCTAAAAATGCCTAGATAGGATATCCCTAATATAAGTTTAGAACCTAGTAATATACCACCCTTAATTACTAAGCTATCCCCTTAAACTAATAGTAAAGCCATAAAGTAATTGGAACCTAGAGCCCTATAAAGACCAAAGGATTTTAACCTTATAGCGGCCTTCCTAATATATACGTACTAAGAAGTTATAAGATCTATAGTACCATCTAGTCTTATACCTAGAGCAGTATAAGGCGAAATAGCTTTTACCCAGAAACCATCTAAAAGGTTAATAGATCTTATCTATAAGGTGCAACAAAGGGACGCCTTCTATGCCATCTTTAATGTAGAAGTAGACCAGAAATATAATAGAAAGGAAGCTGCTAGGCATTATTATTAGGAACTAGACCTAATAGGCCTACAGCGTAGATATAGTAAGGTTTAGGTACTATAAGAAGCAAATCTATAACAGAAGATCCTAATAAGGAATTATAATAATCCTTTAGGCTGCTACTATGGTTAAGCCAAAACAGTAGAATTACTTTAACGTAAATACTACTGGCTAAAGCTTAAGCAGGAAGTATATTAGCTACTATGAGAAGTATTAAGTATACAAAATTCAAAGGCATAAGCCATAGGGTTTACTTAAATTAGTTCTCCCCGCTAGTGAGCTATGGCGATATTACGCTATAGACTTTATTACAGATCTCCCATCCTTAAAAGATGGGTAAGGATAAATATACAATTTAGTCCTGGTACTTATCAATAGGTTTTTAAAGTACGTTTAATACCTTTCTATTAACAAGACAATTAATACAGAAGCGCTTACCAGCCTAATTAAGGAGAAATGCTTTCTTAAAGTAGATTAGCTATACTCTATTATTACTAATAGGGGCAGCGTCTTTATAAGCTAGTACTAGTTAGATCTATACTTTTATTTAAAGATAGACTACCGCTATAGTATAGCTTTTTATCTATAGATAGAGAGGCAAATAGAACACTAGAACTAGGAACTGGAGTCTTATCCATAAATATATTTAAACTACTAGTAAGACAATTAGTATGAGCTACTTCTATACGCGGAGTACGCTTATAACTTAAAGCAACATTTATTACATTAGTTTACATCAATCCAGATTACCTATAGCGTCCAACTATTAGGATTTAATAGTATACCTAATAATTACTAGCTAAGGCCGCATAATTAATTATAAAATCCTATTAAGAAGTCCAAGGACATCCACCAGAGAGTATAAGGATACCTTAAGGAATAGGAGGAGTAATAGAAGTATATAAAGCAGAGCCTATAAGATGCGTAAGAGCAGTAGAGACTTTAGTACAACTATGAACACTAAGATAAGCATTTTAGCGTAGGTAATAAGGTTCTATTACGTTTAATAAATATTAAGACCTATTAACTATTAAAGTAGCTTAATATAAGATACCTAGGTCCCTTCTAAATTAAGGAACAAATTAGTAAGCTAGTCTACTGTCTCTAGCTACCCCCATCTATGGCCTATATACATTTAGTATTTTACGTATATCTACTAGAGCTATGGCACAAACCGCCGCTAAAAAGGAACTTCTCTCTAGGCCCAATTAAACACCTTAAAGAAGTAGGCGAGCGGTATAAGGTTAAAGCTATACTATGCTATAAGTCTGTTAAGAATAAGCTTTAATATAAAGTTAAATGGCTAGGCTAGCCTGCTAAGGACTCTATATGGGAACCAGAGGATCACCTTAATTATTGTAAAGATATTCTAAAAGAATATTGGGATTAAGGTCTGCAATTTACAAATCGCAAAAAGCGCTCTAATACTATAGTGCCATTACAACCTATAAAGAAAGCTTATAGTAGGCTAAGAGAGGCCCCAAAGAGTAAATAGGTTAAATTGGATATAGAACAAATAAGCTCTAGAAACCATAAGGACTGATTAGGGCTACGGCCTAAGGTAGGACAGGTCCTTAGCCTTTTCACATATATAGTATAGAATTGATAGGGTATTTTACTAGAATTGCATTCCCACTTATTAGTCTATATTAGGAATACTATTTCTATACCTTCCTAAATGCCTTATAAGGCCTTCCTAAGCACCAATTAAGATTCTTAAGTGCTACTATGATAAGAACCAATCCTAAATTCCATAAGTCCAAACCACAAATGCCTAATCTGAAAAGCTACTATACCTTATCCTTAGGTGTAGGATTAGTATCCATCAACCTACTAAGTAATGGCTAACGGGAATAAGATCCAGAACTCTTGGTAGGAGTATAGGTAGGCATAAAAATAGGGGTAGGCTAATAAGGTGTAGAAGGAGCAGAGACTCTTAAACGCTTAGTACTAATATTAGGTCTAACCCAGTACTAATAAAGTTCCTAAGGCGTAAGCTTATAGTTAATAAAGACATGCTTAAGCCTAGAATAAACGGAGATATTAGCTGGCTGGTATAGACTAGAACCACTAAGACCTTGCTATGGCAACCATTAGTTACCTATCTGCTAGGTACCCAAGGAGTAACCTACCTAATACCGTATTATATTATGCTCTTTTAAAACTTAACGTATATACGCAAACTCCTTCTTATAATAGACGGCAACTTTCTTCTAATTACCCCCATCCCTTACCCTATCCTTAGTATACTAGCCTTACTCTCTTATTAGGTATTACTAGCTAGCTTACTAAGAATTATGGGCAGTATAAATGACCGTGGCGTAGTCTTAAATGCAACCTAGATATTTAGCATTGGCGCTAGAATAAGAGAGAGCCTAGGTAATATAGTAGTTAAGGATATTAAAAGATCGTTGCTACTTAGGCCTAGGCTTTATTAAAGCTTAAAGTTAGTAATAGAAACCTATTAGGGATAGGAAATCTTACCTTAATGTAACTGCCGCTCTTAATATATTATTCATTGCTTAACGTCCGATTCGGATCCCTATTGGGCCCACGCGGACTACTCCTTATATACATATGGGGAGAAAACTCTTTTGAGAAAACCCCGTGATCCATCTCCCCGCCTTTTGGGACTCGCCTACAAGGCGCCTACAAGTCACCTATGGTGCTCTACTACCTTACTTTTTAACCTCCTTGGGAACCACTGCTGCCGTAACAAGCCTACGGACGCGCTAGTATCGCAAACTTTACTCTACTACTGTAGAGTCATCAGGGGGCGCCTGTTGCTCGCCCCTTTGCCTTCCATTATGCCGTTCTTAATACGCATGTATTAATTATAAGGACTAAAGGTATTAAACCTTATATAGTAGGTCTTATTACAAGCATCCAGAATCTTCTTATTAGACTTCTGGTCTTTTAAGGATGTGTATATAAAGTTATTTAGGTAGGACTAGTACTAGTTATAGGTTAGCAGAGGTTGGGGTTCTATATACAGTAATAGGGCCAGAATATGCTATAGAATTAGCTTAAAAGAGTAGTTAGCAGGAGAACAAAGAGGCATATTAAATTAATAATGGAAAAAAAGAAAATCTTAATAATATATTAAAGATATGTCTAAATTTGGATAAAGGTTAATAATGGGAAGTAAGGTATTAAGAAAAAGGAGCAGCTTAATAAGTAAGGTATCTCTATACTTTACCTTCTAATACCCTTCTAGTAAGTAGCCGTAACCTTGCCGATATAACTCTATTACAATAGTATAATTCAGAAGGAAGGAAACACGCGTATATGCTATTTAGCCATTACTTCCTTATAAAAACTGATTACGCGGCTAGGGAAGGTAATCAAGACGTTAATTACAGATGCATATAGGTTAAATTATACCTAAAGAATACTATGGTATTAAAGAATAACGTTATAGGCGTTTTTAACAATTGTATAATAGCTAGAGGCGCTATTATAAAGTGTCCCTTCTATTTACTAGGCAGTAGAGCTATACTAAATATATAGTACAGGACTAATAAGAAAGGATTATAGATTAATATTTTAAAAGTTAAAGACAACGGCAAGCTAAGGCTCTATATATTAAATCCTATACTAAAAGGTTCTATGGAACTATATTAGGAACACCAAATTACCTATAATACTCGCAATTAATTATAGACTGGTATAAAGGCTTAAAAGTAGAGTTATATAAAAATCCTTAGGTTAGCCTAGGTAGTTACTAGTATATTTTTAGTAGGCTTTTAATGGGTCTCCTAGTAATCCTTATATCTTTTCTCTAGTTATGTTTTTTCCTTATTAAGGTTTTTAGGAGTTTAAAGCAGGGGTTAGATAGATAGATAATATATAATAGCATGCTAATATCTCTCCAAACCCCTTCTGGGACGAGCCCTTATAATCTTCCTACCGTAAGGTAATGGCAATTAGGGGCTAACTGTAAGAAAGGGGGGGGGGGGTAATATAAGGGATATTATTGCGGTCACCTTAAGTTGCCCTTAGGACAACCCCCAGATACCCCTTAAACGTCCGTTAGTTATATTCCAGAGGCACGTACCTATAGTATATAGTCTCTATAATCCTAGAGGCCTTACCTTCTTAAGGATTCGTCTCTCTTACTAATCTATCCTATTCCACAATCGTGTCCTTATAGCCCCCTATCTATAAAGTCCCCTTATAACGCGTTAATATATTATACTTAGACACTAAATACTATATATAGCCTAGGAAGTCCCTAACAATATCCCCCCTTATAGGCCAGACTATACTTACTAGCATTGAAAATAAAATAAATAACACGATATTAATAAACCCCTATATACTATAGCTAATAATAGTACCTAAAGTAAGCTTATCTAAGAGAGCCGCCTCTGCTTAAAAGGAATATAAGATTCAGTTAGGATTAGAAATTAATAATAATAATACTCTAGATATACGCGAGCAGATTTGTAATCTTGCGGCTAAGTAGGCAGCCAATTGCCTTGCAGCTAAAGCTATGTAAAAGACTCTAGACAAGATCCTAAAGAGCTTTACAGCTTAATAAGATAGCTTAGTCTCCCCTACTAGGAGCCCTAGTTAACCTATTTACTTTACTAAATGCAATACCCTAGGTAGTATGAATATAATAGCGAAGCAATTAAAATCTATTAAACTCTTTAACCCTTAACAGCTATCTAACAGGATAGACCCTACCTTTAAGAATTGGAGGATCTAAGTATAAGGAAAGCTCTATATTAACTATAACTATTTCCCTTCTAAAGAAGCTAAAATACTTTATCTTTTTGGTTAAACTATTAGGGACACCTAGTAATACCTTTAGGCTAGGTTTAGGGATAAGTCACATATCCGGTTTATATTTATTAATAAGATAATATAGTATCTAGCTACTATTTATATTAATCTAAATAAAGTACAGGATGTCTATTATAACTATAACCGCCTAATAATAAAATTAAACTAATCCTTTATTAAGTTCTAGACTTAGTTCTTATACCTAGTAGACGAAGGCCAGGTTCCCCCTAAGAACTACCGTTTAGACCTATATAATAAGCTAACAATCTAACTATAAGAAAACATTGCAGTAGCTTTAGACGATTTGTTTACCTATTAAAGACTTACAGCCTAGTATTTATTGCTAAATTTGGAACTAAAATAAATTAATGCTTATTCTAATTAACTAAAGCAGCCCTATAGTAACCGGAACTTATCCGCTACACTAATAGGAGCTAGCATTAAAAGATAAACTATAACCGCCCTTATACTAAAAGCGGTTACAACTACCTACTTATAAGCCTCGCCTAACCCGCTATATACTATACTCTTAGCCAATACTTATTATAATACTCTAATTAACCCTGCTATAGTTACGTACTTTAATTATAGAAAGGATAGTTATTTTATCTTATCCTACCTAGAGCTAAAGGATATAGGTAATATTAAAGAGATAAAGGAAGAAGAAATATCTAATAAGTTAGAAAAAGAAGAACCCTAGGAAAAGACTCCCCCTTAGGGTATTTTATTAATCTTAAGAAAATTAATCTAAGTTAGCTAATAGGTGGAAAACACTTTATAGTTCTATATATAGTATTTTAAAATAGATATAGAGTTAATATAACTGCTCTTATTAATACTAGAGTAAATAGCTTTGCCTTTATAAATACTGCTTATATAAATAATGTTACTAGGTTCTTAAATATAAATACTACCTAACTAGAGAAGCCTATTTAAGTAAAAGGCTATAACGGCTAAGCTGGCAAGCCAGTTATATCTTAAAGCTATATATCGCTATTAATAGACGGCGCTAATTTAGTATCCCCTTTAGTATCCTAAACCTAGGGTCCTATAATATAATCCTCAGCCGGAAATAGATGTCCTACTTTAATATTTAGCTAAATATTTAATAAAGGTAGTTTATCTGGCTAGAGAATAAACCAAAACTACCTTCCTTTATTAGAGAAATTTAGACTAACTGTAAGATACTAGCCGCGAAGGCTAACCCTATCTACTAGTAGGATATTAGGGACTGCGACCTAGCTTTTACCTAAGAAGATGCCCGCCATAAGGCTAGTAGGAACTCTATACTAATAATAATACTCCCCTAAAGTACTATAGTTAAGGAGGACTCTACTTATAGAAGTGGGATGGATAGTAATATAAACAGCTTTTAAATTATAGAGATCTGGCTAATATAGAAAAGGACGTACTAATAGGATATAAAGGGTAACCTTTAGAAGATATAATAAGAGCTAAAGGGAGTAAAGACAACACTAATGCGCTAAGGGCCCCTAAGGCTATAAACACCCCTACTATTATATAACCCCCCTATAGTAAATATTGTGGCAATTAGTACTATAAGTTTTCACTTTAATATATATTAAAAGGACAATAAGGTCTTTATAACTAGCTTATATAAAATTAACTAGATTATTAATAAGAAGGAAGAAGGGCTAATAGAGGAAACTAATAAGGAGCTAATTAATCGCCTCCTCTCTACTTACCTCTTAGACTATAGAGACATATTTTTAAAAGCAGCTTTAGATATACTACCCCCCTACTAAACCTATAATTATAGGATTTAATTAGAGGCCGATAACTCTCTAGGCTATAGCCCCCTTTACTAACAGACTATAAAGGAACTAAAAGCAATAAAGTAGTACTTAATTAATAACCTCTATAAAGGGTTTATTAAGCTAAGTTAGGCCCCTTTTATTTCCCCTATCTTATTTATAAAGAAGCCTAATAAGGGCCTTTATTTCTGTATTAACTATTAAAAACTAAACACTATTACTTAAAAAACTGTTACCCTCTCCTCCTAATTAATAAGACCCTTATACGCTTAAGCCAAGCCAAAATCTTTATTAAGCTTAATATCCGCTAAGCTTTTTACCAAATTAGGATAAACCCTATATTAGAAGATTTAATAATATTCCGTACCTATTACGGTTCTTATATATATAAAGTTTTTCCTTTTAGACTAATAAATAGGCCAGCTATATACTAACGGTATATAAATAATGTTCTTTTTAATTACCTTAATAAATTCTACATAGTATACCTAGACGATATTTTTATATACTTAGATAATAAACTTAAGTACTAAGTTTACATTAAGAAGGTTGTAGAGAGGCTATAAAAATAGGATAAGTTAATATTAAGAAATGCGAATTTAGAGTAAAACGCATAAAGTACCTTAGGTTTATTATTAGTATAGAAAGAATTAAAGTTAACCCTAAAAAGGTTAAGGTAATTAGTAACTAGAAACCCCTTTATACTATAAAGGGCATCCAGTCCTTTCTTAACTTTTGTAATTTTTATTATTAGTTTATCTATAATTATAAGGTCGTGGCTAAGCCTCTTATATAACTAACTAGGAATAATACGCCTTTTGTTTTTAATAATAACTATATAAAAGCCTTTAAGGAGTTAACAAACCGACTTATTTCCTCCCTAATTCTCTATTACTATAACCTAGATCTAAAATTAATGCTAGAAACAGATATATCTAATAAATTAGTAGCGGAGGTTCTTTTATAGCTATACCTAAATAGCAAATAGTACCTTGTTGCGTTTTTCTTAAAGATAATAGCCCTAGTTAAGTATAACTATAAGGTATATAATAAGGTAATACTAGCTATTATATAATTGTTGTTCTAGTAGCGCGCAAAGCTTAAAAGTATAGACTTTTGGATTAAAGTCTATACTAATTATAAAGCTCTTAAGTATTTTATAATAATAAAGCAGCTTACTAGTTAATAGGCCTAGTGGGCTAAATACTCTCCTAATTCTTCTTTATAATAATATACCATCTTAGCAAATAAAATTCTAAGGCTAATACCCTAACCTAAAAAGAATAGGACATAGAACTATAAGATAAGCTAAAGGCTTAGCACTAGATATATACCCTCCTCCATCCTAAACAGCGTAATTTATATATCCTTAAGGAACTAAGCTCTAAATGGAATAAGTTAGCACCTATAGAAGAAGAGATCCTGGATAAACTAATAGGACTAATTAATTGCATTTTAACCGCGAACCGCATAGCTAAATTCCTAAAAGTACTCTATAACTAAGCTATAGAAGGTAACCCTAATTTAGAAATAGAAGACGGACTGCTCTTATACCAGGAACGGCTTATAATTTTAGATATTAATAACCTACAAATAGAGCTAATCCGTGAAGCTCACTATTAAGTCTTTACGGCGTACCCTAGTTAAGACAAAACCTACTAACTACTAGCACCTTATTACTATTGGCGAGGACTCCTATCTAATATAGAACAATTTATTAGAAATTATTATGCTTATAAATATATAGATACCCCTAGAAATTAAACTCCTAAATAGCTACGACTACTACTAGTTCCTAAACACCCTTGGCAATATATTATAATAGACTTTAAATTATTTCTAAAGGATAAACACGGCTATAATATAGCCTTTATAGTAGTTAACCAACTAAGTAAGTAAGCCATTTCCCTCCCTTACTTTAAGACTACAACTATAAAGGATATAGCCCGTATATATATTAATAACATTTACCAGATCTATGGCGCTTTTAAGTTAATTATCTCTAACTATAGACCCTAATTTATATTAGACTTCTAGGACAAATTCTGCTATATCCTTTATTAAGGCGCGAAGAGGCTTTAGGAAAGATTTAAGGGAATAATATAAATTCTATCTAAATCTAAGAGTATATAGCTCTTGCAGAGAACAAGACATTACGTAAAGAAAAGAAGGAATAATAAGAGAATTATATAATTAAACAGTTAGGGGTCTTGGTGGTTAATGCATGCGTATATACGCACGCGGTCTTTAACAGACTTTAGTATTATAGCATTGGTGGAAAACGGTGGATTGTGGTAGATAATTGCAGACAGTTACAGACAGTTGTAAACAGTTGTAGACAGTTTCAGATAGTTATCTATTAAGTGTTTTACCGAGACATTCCTACTATAACTGGGCTAGTCCCATTACATTCTTAGAATTTATATTAAGCTCTCTACTATATTCCACCCCTAGACTAATAGCTAAACCAAGATTATAAACTAGTACCTTAACCAGCAACTTTGCCCCTTTATTAACTACTACTAGGATAACTAGTTAGAACTACTACCTATAATAGACTACGCATAGCTTACGCTCC
>Ga0307507_10001732_pt1 | contig 48076 bp, 62 predicted proteins | sample 7_EM_MG_FD_207223 | JGI IMG/M metagenome (GOLD analysis project Ga0307507, IMG submission 207223) | Populus trichocarpa ectomycorrhiza microbial communities from riparian zone in the Pacific Northwest, United States - 7_EM | ecosystem: Host-associated > Plants > Roots > Unclassified | place...
TCTGTACGCCATCTGGAACCCCCCCCCCCCCCCAGGTTTGCAGCTCCATTAGGGTCTAAAGCCTTTCCCCAGTGGCCCGCACTGTATTATATTGTATCGTATCGTATTGTGCACCACGTATGATATTAAATAGGTAGTACACTTACTCTCAGCACCCTACGGGTAGCCAAGCCACGAGTGAGCCTCCATGAATTCGCAACGTCAAACCTTGCTAGCGCGCATCAAGTCTGACTCCATCATTTAGTAGTACACTATACCGCGCCATACCAGTCCGGTCTCGAAATACAATAACAAATGACAACCTCCCCTTCTCTGATAGCCCTTCTATTATTGTTGATTTCCTACCGAAGTCCTCCGGCAACTACAGTACTATCTACAGTACCGGATCGTGACTTACCGGGAGCTCACCCAGTAGGTAGAGGGAGGTTCGGTGGCTACAGATTTAGCATGGACGCGTACTCAGTACAGTACCGTACAAACTCCTTAGTTTTGGGTCAAGTCCGGAACTCCCGCTCGCATTGGATACAGTATAGTAGCTGGATAGCCCGCGTCATTTTCATATCGGACATGACTAATCTTACACTACTACCCCACTCATAAATGTTGCCTCTTCACTCTTACCCTCCGATAGGCCAAGAACTCTCTTTTCCGTTCTGGAAAACCGGCCGTTGAAAAATTCATACAGTACAAGTATGTTATTTATACTGTAGCCGTTGTGTGTGTGTTAGTAAGGCATTTCGGCCGCTAAAAGGCATTCATCCTGACCCCGCATACTTAACCCCCTGTTGCGCGCGTACCGACAACTGATAGCACTTGCCAGTTAACTTACTACGGTACTGCAACAGCGAAAGGGTTCACGGTATTGTTAGAGTGGAGCTGTAAATCATGGTAAAGCGTAAGCCTACTTTCGCGGTGAGTGCGGTCGAGGTAGAGGAGAGGGGAGTCGGTAAAGGTTTATATAATACGGCTTACACCCCCCCTCCCCCCCCGGCCACGAGGAGGCCAAGTATATGTAGAGTAATGCTAGATGAGATGGTGATTATGATGGGTTGTGGTGACTTCTTGAGACTGAGATCGAATAGGGTACATTGCTAGCCATACTAGGGGTCCCGGAGCCTGGATAATAGCAATGCATACACTAAGTTCTCTATCTAAGAGGAGTAAGCAAATCTAAGCCCTTGAGCAAACTAAACACATCCGGCGATTCTAATAAATAAATAATAATAAAAGCTCGGTGGTGATTGTTGAATGAGATTTGGTGTATTTCTCGCCTTGCATTACACTCCCGGTGTAGACAAAAAAGAAACCCCCTCTCCAAACGCAAGCAAAACCAAGTACAGTATACCAAAACTTTTCTTCCTCTAAACATTCTAATCTAATCAAGAGGCCCGGTATGCAGCCATCTACAAACAATATATGAAGCCCACGTTCCAACGCCGCCCAAGAATTCCCTTTCCTACATCCATCTACCCATCCACCCACCACTCTCTAATTCACTCATTCATTCACACAGGAAGGAAGGGACTTGAGGTTTCCTTGTGATAGTTTTTCCTTTTTCGCTTCTTTTCATTGTAGTAAAGCGCCGGCCGCGTCGTCTTCTCAACCTTATCTATTCTTCTCCTCTCATTTGTGACTACCGATAGTCTTTCATTCCCCTCCGGAAGAAAACAGCATCTTACTGTGCCGATTTCGGGTTATCTCCTCGGTGGTCCTTTCTCTTTATACACAAGCGTAGATCTTCTACTTTTTTTTCTTCTTTATTTTCGGAAAAAGTTTGATATAATGGGGCCAGAACTTTTGATCCAGGCGCTTACGTCTCTGTTGTATCTGCCTAGTGAGTGACTTTCCGTCTTTTTCTTCTTCTTCTTCTCATCCAGTGGTTTTAAAGACTAATGAGTGATATTGCAGCGCTGAACTTGGCCGCACCATTGCCTAATCCCACTCCACAACTGATGGACTTTGGGATGCAGGGGCACGGAGATGGTGGGTTTGGAAATGGTGGAGGGTATGGCGAAGTCAACGGTGGTTATGGCAATGGTGTTGACAATCGACCCGGTGTCGGCTTGATGTATGAGAGTGCGGGCACCACTGCGGATGTGGCGGCGGATGTTGATATTGATGCCGATGCTGATGCCGACGCTGATGCCGATGCCGATGCCGATGCCGATGCCGATGCCGATGCTGATGCCGATGCCGATGCTGATGCTGATGCTGATGCTGATGCCGATGCCGATGCCGATGCCGATGCTGACGCCGATGCTGATGCTGACGCCGACGCCGACGCTGATGCTGATGCTGATGCCGATGCCGACGATGATGACTACTATATGGGGTAGATGAAGATGGATACGGATATGGACGGGGGACTACTATTGCGAAGAAGAGTAAACAACGGCAGCATCAAAAATCCTCTCCTCTTCCCTCACCCTCATCCCGTTCATTCCCCTTCCCCGATTCACACGCGTTCTCACTTTCCCTTTATACCCACAATCACTCAAAAAGAAACTAGATATAACTTAAGCTTGGGCCAAAGCATCATTTCATCTTCCATTATATTCACTTTCATTGCATGTATAGTTCATATTTTTCTCGTCTTTCTCTTTCCAATCTGTCGGCACCGTGTCTTATTGTAGGTGGGGGGGGGGGGTGGGAGAAGTAGAACGAAATTAGAAATCATAAACAATCACTCGATTTATCCTTGGCGTCATTCCCTTTGGCGTAGTTCCAAGTGAAGTTTCCTAGCGAGAAAAATGCATAATACAACTAGAATCTATGGCATGCAGTAGCCTACTGTTCTCGGCCAAACAAAAGAATTATCACTAATGTTAGCGCCCGTGTGATGTAGTCGAGTTCGCAGGGGCGGGTTTATGGCCGCTTGTGTGACTTTGTTTTGCTTTAGCCAGCAGACGCCAGGTCGATCAACCAGGATAAATTTTATCGTGCTGAACAGAGCTGCCCCGCGCTGTCTCGTGGCTATCACCGCCACAATAAGAACAGTTCTTTACGCTCCAACAACCTGGCAGCAAAGCATCAGATTTAGTATGGCTCCCCGATGCATCCTCCAGTTTGCTGTCCCCCACTGCCGGTAGGACAAAAACCTGAGCAAGGCCCTCTAAAATCACGATGATTCCTGCAACAGGTCTATTATTGTTAGCCCATCCCCCACAAGCAAAAAGCGAGTGAGATTTATGACTCACGCCCTCAATCCCTTGGACAGGCCCATAAAAAACACTTTTTAATACCTCATCCAGAGAATCCCTTCTTTCCCCGTTCTCTCCCTCGCTCAGCCTGATCAATTTCTACTGTGCTCGAGTAAACACAGCAGCTAGCTCATCCTTTGTATCTAAATTTTCCAATAATGGCATTCCCTTAAAGTCTAGAATGACCCTCTTTGCCATTGAACCACGTTCCGATTGTTTGCTGAATTGGCCTCTTCTTAGAAATGATCCTTTTTAAAGCTCATTCGCTGAACAGTAACTGCTCTAAAAAGGCTGCACGCCAGATATCTAAGCAAGATACCCGCTCAACTCCCCACTTAAAAAATCACTCTCTGGGCCCTAATGTAGCCAGCAAGGGGGGCACACCCAGCACTGTTTTAAGTGTTTCTGCACCAAACATATCTCGGATGGCCCTGCTTGTGATAATGATGTCTCCATCAGACGTTAAGCGGATGAAGGTAGACTGCACCTCGCCAGGGATCAGATCCTTCAACCTCGCCATCTGATCAATAGCATCTTCCCCCTGCCTACCAGTCTTTGTGATATCCCCCGAACCAACCCACCCCCTAGCACCCCGCCACTCAAGATGTACCCGAAGGCTCGCATCGAGCTCGCTAGCGTTCGGTACAATCGGGAGAGCAACTTGCATAGCAACGCTCGCGCATCACAAATCCTCCGCCGAGCCTAGTGATCACGACAGGAATAGCTTCTTTGGGTTGACCAGCCACCTCCTCACGAGAGCCATCGTGCCCGTAGCAATCACCTGTCTCTTGCCCCTTCGGGTGAAAAAGAAAAAAAAACTCGTCGTAGGTGTTCACGTCATAGCCCATCCCTGTCCATTCACTCATTTTCCCCAGAGCATTCTTGACGTCCCCCAGAACCTGTTTGAAGGGCATCCGTTTCCGCATATCTGGTCGAACGAGTTCAGTAGCAGTTTGCCCTCTCCATCTTCGATAGTCGCTCGGCCAGCAGGCTAGTAGCAGCCTTGTTTGCGCCAACTATCTTATCACATTCCGACATTAGGAGCTACTGTGCTGGTGAATGGTCCAACAGGAGCACGGGATTAATCCCAACGGGAAGAAGCCGAGGACGCGGGGTTGTTCCTAACTTTAAGCCCATAGTCCAGACATTGGGGGATTCTAGCAGCAAAGGGGAGGCCAGCACCCTAAGCAGTTGAGACGTGATAACTGCTAAGGAAAGTTCAGATAGAAGGGTGAAAAGTTGAAGGTTAAGATACGGAAGTAAGAATGAAGATAAAAATAGCATGACATAGGGCATGGGAGCCATGGCAGCTGTAATCGAGTAGGGCAGATGCAGAAAGGTTTTAACCATGACGGGTCACATAGCCTAAGGATCACAGCTAACTATCTCGCCGCAGTACTCGTATCATAGAACAAACAATAATACCGATAGCATAGCATACAAACACCAGTATTATTTAAAACGTGCATCAATTATGTTTCTATCATCAACCCCTACGCCCACACCTGTGTTCAAGTATTGTTTTGGTTCGAGCTAGAATAGCCACAAGGAAATGAGAAGTGATACGGTACCGCCATATTACACGCTAGCAACCTTTGCAAAGTCCGCTAAGAAGATCTCCTAATCCATCAAGCCAAGGCAGAGAGTAGAAGAAGAAAGCGGTTAAAAAAGACACCATCCCTTATGGATCAAAGAGAAAAAAAAAGTTTAAACGTTAAAAAGCAATAAAATCATAAACTCCCTAGTAAAAAAATATATGGCAAGAAAAGTTTTATCCCTAAGACCCGCTAGAACATCTTCAGCCGTCTCGTCCAGTCTTCCTCGGCGGTTCTCGCTTTCAACTTTGACGGTTCTCCATCAGGACAGCCCTCTCTTTCTAACCGCATGTTGAGAATCAGCTTGATTTCCGGGCACCAGTTCCAAATTTTGTCTCGGTGCTCCTTCTCATCCCAGACCCCCTCAGGCAGACGTGCTCCACTCCATCCGAGATGATAACCCATGGGTTCGTCGTGCCAGACTTGTTCCACAGAAAACCTCTGTTCGGTCGTGCCGTTGGCCATCTTGGCACCCGGAAGAAGCTGAAGACGCTGAACCAGCCAGAGATCCTCAAGGGCACCATCGTTGTCAGGACGGTGGTCGTTTTCAAGAACTTGAATAATACGGCTGACACGACGGATCGAGAGTCCACCATTACCACCAAAACCATCGCCAGGTCCCCTGTATTAATGTTAGCAACCACACCTTGGAAGATGGGTTGGGTCCTGTTGAGCTTACCAAGGAGCCCCAACGTAATCGTAATCGAGCCAGGAGTTAAGCGAAACACCACTGTTTGAGCACATAATACTATCTGTTTGGAAAATCAAGACCCATTCAACCTGAGTACGTTTGACCTCCGTTCCGTCAGGGCCCGTGATCATTTGATCAGTGTAGGGATCAGTCCAATCCCAGCTGGATTTCCCACCAACCCACTTCCAAAATTCAATGTCGGTCATAGTCCTGGAAAGCGGCTCCTGTCCTTTGACGGACCAGGTGTTAGGAAGAGCAACCATCTCGAGCTTTCCCCTAGCCTCCTGTCGCTGCACGGCCAATGACTTGTTCAAAAACTGGATGGAAGTCTCAGAACCGACAAACTGGAATTTCCAATCCTCTGGTACGACGGAGATCATATGAAGGAGAAGAGGGGCAAGGTGAGCGATAGGGCGGTCCTCGATAAGCAAAGCGACCTTAGATTCGTTGAACTTTGGGGCAGGAGGCTCTTCGTGAGGCTTCTGGACCTCTGCTACCGGCTCAGGGTTGCATGTAACATTAGGGAGAAGGTCGGGCGAAACACCATTCGCCGAGCTTGGAAGATTAAGGCCCGAGACGGTCTTTGCTGCAGACGGTCCGAAAAGGAACAGGAACCATCTGGAAAAGTTATCTGTTAGACCCAAAGCAAATAATGACCGACCAAAAGGCTGGGGAAGAACTTACAAGGCAAAAACAGATGCGGTGCCGATGATTAAAATCTTCTTACCAGCTGTCTTGAATGGAAGATTGTTTGAAAGCCAGTTGTATTTTTCGTGTGCATGATCCATCGTGGTGGAGAGGGAGGAGCGACCCTCGAGTAAAGATTAACGAAAAGATCCGTTGGGCTTTGAACTAGTAACTCAGATCTCGGAGAGAAAAAGGATCACGGCGACAAGATATTCGGTAGCGAAGGACAAGAATCAAGAGTTGGTTAGAAGAGAAGAAACGAGAGTTCGGTCTCAGGATGGGCCACCTGGGGTTTGTTCAAATTCCGAAGTTCAGAGTTGGGGAAGGAAAAAGGGGGTGTTGGAGGATTAAGGGGCTTTCTTCGGGCGCAAATAGGGACAACAGAACTGAGTACAGCAGTGACACGAACGAGAGACCGGGGGGGGGGGGCAAAAAGACCTGTTGCACCCAGAATCATATGTGCGTGAAGGGGAAGAAAAGGCAAGATAGAAAAGGAAAGAAAAAAGCAAGAAAGGTTAAGATCAGTGGATACCACACCTACAGGAGTGCCAGCATTTTTCCAAAACCTCAAATTAGAAGAAAGGAACGACTGCTAGGCTGATTCTTGATAGAGCAGGAGGACGGGAAATCATCGAAATCCTTGCGGCTGAGGGTCATTCCAAATCGAAGGGAAAAAGAGACGGAAATAGTATTAGTGCTTGAAAGAACCCTACTCTACCAGTACTAGTAGTAGACTACCGATATGAGAACAATGGAAGCCTTCCCTGGATGCCATACTGAGGGTTACGCTCTGAAGAACCGGATATACTGTGAGTTCTGAGGCTTGGTTGCTTGCCAATCTCTGATTTCAAGCTAACGGATTGGGAACCTTTTGTCTAGCAAGCTTTTTTTCGCAACCTTTTGCGCAATACGGTAAGTTAAACCAGTGCTCAATACATGTTTGAGCTTAACGGCACAACTACATTTACCCATACTCTTGCTGCAATAATCAGCGCTTAAATGCTTGTGGTATGTTTGTCTTGATAATCTACAGCTTCCCCCGGCGTTTCGACTCTCATAATCATCAAGGTAATACCTTTTTCGTGTTTGGCTTAGAGCACTGGTGCTAGACTATTATTGAAACCTCTAGGCGAAGGCACGGTACCGTGCTCGGGCATCTTTGATGAATCTAGAAACCCTACGGTGATGATGCTCGAGTAACAGGGCATAAAGGGACAGCAATCTGCAATGTTTCACATTCACCTTCACAATCACAACTACCCAGCGCCATCGGAGGGGTTGTGGGGCCACTCCCGTTTATTCCTGAAAATTCCCAGTTCGGTGTGTTGGTGTCCTATTGTATGATAAGGCCAAGACACTAGCGTAACTTGCTCTAAGTTGACCGAATTTAGAAATCTACGAGGGATGGGAAAGGTCCTGTCGCTTAGATAGTTGATCAAACTTAACCATCGTTTTCTTCCTTCTTCCTCCTCCTCCCGCGGAATATGGTTGGTGTGGTGGGCAAAGCCAAATTCCCCCCTCCTCCCCAGAATTTCACAACCGTACCCAATGCCGGCCTGTGAAGGGCCTAATAATGAAAGTGAAGAAAACCCCAAAGCACACTGGGCGAAAGTATTTCGAGCACGGTACCTCATTGGATGGGCTGGTCAGCACTGCCTTCGCTCCCTTCAAGGAGGGGCATTCGTGCAGGGAATGCGGGCTTCCAGCAGCAAACTCTAATTCTGGAAACACACCTCGAAAAAATCATCCCCAGAGAGCCGGGTCACGGGTTTCTGTGACACTGCCTTATGCACCTGAGGCCCCCAACTGCTGTTGCTCCCCAGGCCTGGCTACCGTAGACAATACAGGCGGTCTACCGGTATGCCAGGGAAGGTCGGTTAAGAAGGTTATAATCCAGGACTTATTGCCGGTACACCAAATGTTAGGTGTTCACCCGGATCCCCCTCCTGACTCGCTGTGGATGAGTTGCTAGTTCACTAGTAGTACAAGAGTTTACGCATTCGCGCTTACTGTCGATAATTGTCATCATTTCCTGGCACAGTTGGTCACTCGATTTGTGCCCCAGACTGATACCGGTATGGTGGTCTACCGATAAGAAACTTTTATTCGATATCACTAAGCAAGCCCTAGCGAATCCAGCATGTGTTCACAGCCTCCTTTCTATGGGAAATATATAACCACTACCACCTCTCCACATAAGGCCTGATATCCAGCTCCCAGGTGAACGCCGTCCTGGGCTGTGTGTGGAGATGCCAGTATGCATCCGCGATCTTGCCATGGCCGGTCGTTAGCTCTCCTCTTCTACCATATATATTTGACAAGGCCAAACTCACAGCATCAGGGCTAATCTTCGCATCCTCAGCATCAAAAGTCCACTCCTTCGTCCTTGGAATATCAATAACTCCGTCAATGATAGCATGAGAAACGTGCACGCCCTGAGGACCGAACTCCTTTGCAAGACTCTGACTAAGTGCTCTGGTAGCCCACTTCCCCGCTGCAAAAGCGGAGAAATTAGCCGAAGCTTTCACCGAAGCCGTGGCTCCGGTGAATATGAGCGTAGGCGGATGCTCCAAATGCTTAGAGGCGAGGAGAAGTGGAATGGTAGCCTTTGAAAACAAGAACGCTCCCCGGCTACAACGCGTTATAGGGTCCGGTGTTAGCATTCTGATAGAAACTAAAAAAACGTGCAGCTACGTCGTAATTCAACACACCCTTGAATTGCCGAGATCCTCTCCCAGTCCTCCAGCGCTGTCTCAAGGAACGGTGCTCGGCCGAAAGATCCTGCATTAAACACCGCGGCGGCTGTCGGGGACCCTGGGTACTTCGCTTTGATAGCGTTGAATGCTGCCGTTACGCTCGCCTCTGAGGATACGTCTGTTGAGATGCCGTATGCTGTTCCCCCGCTAGCTTCCACAGCCGAGATCACAGGGTCAATGGAAGCGGAGGATCTAGAGAGAACTATGACATTGTAGCCTCGGGCGAAGCGGCGGGCGATAGACAGACCAGTTCCGGCGCCAACACCGGCTATGATCGCAAGGGGTTTGGTAGACATTGGAGCTGGAACCGGGATTGGTATTGAGATTGAGACTAGGAAGATGTAGTTAGATATAGCAAGAGCTGAGAAAGTTTTTGGTACTATAACTCCACTCTAATTCTGGAGTTCGGTCGCCTTATATTTTGAAGATATCCACACCAAGTGCTTAGAAATTGTAGTGCATGATGCAATAAGCTCGGTGGATGGCTAGCTGATTACAAACCTCCATCGCCCATCAACGGTCCTGCCTTCTCGGCCGGGACAGTCGTTCATAGTAAAGTAGATGATCAATTGGTCCGAATTATCTTTTCGGGCGCAAGTGTCGCCATCTACAGATTTCAATCCATCCAAAGAGTTGTGATTACTGGCGCGGCCGAATTGAAGCCGGACACTTTGTATGAGCGTTGCCACCTCAAGCGTCCGGCTTCAATTCGGCCGCGCGAGTACGGAGGTACAGAGCATAAGTTTTGTAGGTTCCACAAGCGAAGTCTGCCACCCGCAGCCCCTGTGTAACCTACAAAACTTATGCCCTGTACCTCCGTACGGTACTAGTACTGGTACGGTATTCGAACATGTGCAGTTGGGGCAGATTGCCAAGGCGCTTATCAATTGATAATTTAGCTTAGCTACTAAACAGTTGAGGCTCACGAGGATAACTAATCTGGAAACGGCGACTGCTTGGCAAGAGCGCATCTTTTGAGGCAGGACATCTTGAGCGGGATGGTCTGGGTTATGTGTAATTACTGGCATTTTCAACACTTCTACGTTTGCGTAGAGCTGTTGTTCGTTTGGTACTCTGGGTATCAGAGTAATCCGCTGTAATGGACGAGTATCCAAAGGCATACTGTTTATAGCCTACGGTAGAGAGGAATCTGAAAACACGACAAGGGGTTCTGGAGTTCTAATCACAAGTACCATAGAGTGATCAATGGCTCGAGCCAATCGATTTCCTTGTTTCTAACCCTTATTTTCCAATTTTTTCTACCGTAGGCTTTACTCGAGTAAGTGGGCAAGTGGGTGATGTACTACGATGGTGCTCGAGCGCAAAGGTCCGGTATTGTTTAGTCAGCATTCGGCACGAGAGAGAATATCATAGTTACTCAAGGGTGTTGTGTTTGCTGTCTGTTATCCTGCTGTATCTATAACGGATGATGATGTCCCTTGAGGGCAGGGGCATTCGGATTTGTCAAGGTGACAATAGTGAGTGGTATGATATGGTTGGATTTTAGGTCAAAGAATCCATTCCTCAACTAGCTCGGAGAATTAATAAGTTATGTGAAGAGAAGAGAAAGGTAGAGAAGGAAAACAATAAGGTTTTTGGATAATAACGGCACCCCATTATGGGTATTCCTCCTTTCTCATTCTAGATATCCCTCCTGTTTAGCCTTCGACAATCTTCATCTCTTTTTTTCTCTTTTCTCCTGGTGGGTCCCAGAACCCTTTTTAATTCCATAAATCCAGCGATAATGTCCACAAATTGGTGAGGAAGAAACGACGTATCATGACCGTGAAGTTCCTCGTAAGTTACATGAGTCCTGCAACTCGCTTCACAGTACTAGTATAGTAGGGGCGGTTCGAGTTGATTTTAGACAAAATTCTGGCATAATACACTGCCACTAAGGTAGCCTCTCAGTAGAGGGAATATGCTTTATGGTGCGCTGACGCGTTTATACTGGATATTATAATGAAGTTATCAATAGCCTGAATAATATGGAGCCTTTGAGTGAGTTTTAGGTTCACCAATAGTTCAAGCAGTGCTTAAAGTGGGATTGGGTTTTGAGAAGTTGCTTACCACGCTTCAATGAGCATTCAGAAGTGTTTGGTTTGATGAACATGTAGAGTTATCCATTTATCGGAGTGTTCCCTCGTTTATCTTAGTGCAAAGAGAAACAGCCCTTGCGACGTTCCTTTGTACTTGTACTTGTACCACGTCTACTGAGACATTAATTATCCACTATCTTTAAATTTACTCTTGTAGCTCCGCCAGAAAAGGGTAGGGTGCCCAGCCAGCTAAAATCGTGCTGGCAGCTGGGTTGCTACGGAGGGGTGTGTCGGGAACACACATACCCATAACAGTCCTCAAAATACGCAGTTCTCCACCGGTGCCGAACTTTATTTGGCTCGACCTCCCCATCTTAATCTATCACTGACTGCGTAACGGTCGGTATCTGAGTTTCCGACATTCCTGCCGAGCCGAAACGAACATGCCGCTGCCCCTGACGAAATTTTATGGGGAGGGGTAGAGGGCTCACCGCTGGGCATAGAAAATTTTGCCGTTCCGGTGCCTACCACGTTTTCACGCCAAACAGCGTTCTAGGCAGAACGATCTCTCTCGCTGGCAAATTATTTGCCCAAATGTTACACGAGACTTTGTCCAGCACTGAAATATACCCAACCCTGAAGTAGCTCCAAGCCTCCACCAATAACGCAATAACGCTATCCAAAACGAGCTTGGTGGTACTGCCGGTAGTGCACCATAACCACCCCAAGCACTCGCGATTGCTCTCAAAACGCGTAGCACCTCACGCCCTATCCCGCGGGGTGCCTAACACCAACCCCCAAGGTTCCACCGTCAATATGTGCATAACATATTTTCTGAGGAGTTCATGGCTATAACCTACTGCTTAACTGGTCCTTTTTAACATCCATTCCCTCATCCTGATTCTTACTCTTGTAATCGGACGAGAACCTTTTTCGCAGCAGTCTAGTGTCGCCCTCCCGAAGAAACCGAGCAACTCACCTACCTCACACACGCAAAGGTCTTAGCAAACACTCGAGGGAGTGTTTTTTATACGTCATGCAACTCTCAGCACTTTTATTCACCCAACTCCCGCAATACTTACTCAACCTCACCAATCCCTCTCCTGCTCCCCTCTCCGCTTCTATCACCAATCCGAGTTCGTCGATTTTACCTGAGGATATGGCCGTGGCAAAGTTTACTCTTCCGGCATTGCCGTATGCTTATGATGTGAGCCTCATCCCTCATTTGATTTTTATATGGGGTCTTTTAAGAGGATGAGGGGTCTCTTAGATGGCTTTGCGGGGCTCGGCTTGTTTTCGAGACCTTTCTGGAGCTGGTTTGAGTGATCGTATTCAATCGTACGGTTGACGGATATAATTTTCCGTAACTTGAATGGTTTTATCAATGTTCTTGGGGGTTTGGGAAGCAGGACTCAAAGAATCCTTTGTGACTCACAGCGCTCTGCAGGCGCTGGAACCTTACATCTCCGGTCAAATTATGCAAATCCACCATTCCAAACATCACCAAACCTATGTTAACAACCTCAACGCCGCCACTGCAAACCACGTCAAGGCGCTTCAGGAAAATGACATTCGCGCCCAAATCAATCTCCAGCAAGCTATGTAATTTCTCCCTCTTGCGTCACTAATCTATCCAGGGAGGTTTCATACTAATTCTGTGCATAGTAAATTTAATGGAGGCGGGCATATCAACCATTCTCTATTCTGGGCTAATCTTGCACCAGCCAATTTCTCTCAGGCCGAACTAGAATCGGCGCCAAAGCTTACAGGAGCCATTTCGGCCAAGTATGGAAGCTATGATGAGTTTAAGGATGAATTCACGGGTGTGCTTCTAGGGTTACAAGGCAGCGGGTTCGTGTGCAAAAACTCAAATTTAGTACTAACATCGGTTGGATCGGAGTTCTGACCTTTTAGCGAATAGATGGGGCTGGCTCGTGAAAAACAAGAAGACCAACCAACTCGACATAATCACTACTAAGGTTAGCCCCATATATACTTGGATCTCCTTGATGGCCACTGATGGGTTTTGGGCATAGGATCAAGACCCTGTCGTTGGTGATCTCGCACCTATCTTTGGTGTTGATATGTGGGAGCATGCATACTATCTTCAGGTAATTATCCCTTCTGCCATGAGTGTCTAAAGCTAATGAAAGCAGTACTTCAATGACAAAGCTTCTTATGTCAATGGGATCTGGAATATCATCAATTGGGAAACCGCCGAACAAAGGTTCTTGGGCCGTAGTGGAGGATTGAAATTGTAGGTAATAGATCTTTCTTGAGAACCGTAGAAAGTTTTTATCTCGCACTTTTCAGTCGCGTGTTCCTAGTTATGGCTTAGTTTGAAAGCTTCAGAATAATAAAGTGTCCCGTAATTTCGTAGCTAGGTTTACTGTTCCCACGATAAAAAAATCGGGTCTGTCGAGTGATCGCTCGTGAATATTTAGAGAAAAGGGCGCTCGAACACAAGAGATCGGGTTAATTCTCACAACTAAGCACGCGGTCTTTTCCATACCATACAGAGAACCGAGCAGTCTTAGCACGAATACCCTACGATTGCCAATGAGCACGCGCCCCACCTAGAGTCCTCATCTACGGCGTCTCTCTGGCTCATACTTTAAGCATTCCCTTAGGACTAAATTTCCCTCTCAGGACTTCGGGAATATTCCGCTCTTGAGGACCAACGCTCTTTGTGTCGGTAAGTATATATCATAGCCTTGAGGAGTTGCGGCTTTCTCAAGATAGCTTCCTGGTATCAATTCTCTTGAGAGAGACCGCTTTTCCAATTGGCTTTCTCTCGCAACGCGGGTGTCCATCAAGAATTTAAATTGTACTCTGCTAGCTGACGCACCCATACCTGTAGCTCTGGGATTACGCACGAAATTCACGTTCCTCCCTTTCTCGTGGGTCGTAACTCATTTCGTTTGCTTGCCCTCTCTTGTTTCCTCTCGTTCCCCTCTCTCCTGTTTCCTCCCTCTCCCGTTTCCTCCCTCTCCCTTCCTTTCCTTCCGCCCCTCCTCTCCCCCCCCCTCTCCCCCCCTCTCCTCTTCCCCTCTCTTTCTCTCTTCTCCCTAAAAACCTTTCTGCTTAACATCTCCCCTTCATAACATCTTCTTATTTTTATCTATCCTTATCTAACGAAACCCCCGGGCAGCCCCTTCACAGTCGCTGCTCAACCATAAACACTCCCAGAGATAGTAAAGTTTAACAATGTCTAAACGTCGCTCTCGTTCCCCAGAGGGAGATGACGGCTACAGAAAATCCCGTCAGAGAGACTATGGTTTTTCTAGAGATCAGCTTGACAACCGCGGTGGCTCTCGTGATGATCGTGATCGCGGTTCTGGTTCTGGTCGAGATAATCGGTACGCTATTAGCCCTCCTCCCCGTTTGATCCATTTACTATTAACCACCTCAATGGTCCTTGCTTTAGTTTTTTGCGGAGCTCAATAAAATTTGGCAATTAACTAACTTTTTTTTTCTTTCATTTTTCAGCGGAGGGCGAGATGCCCCGTCCGCTTATGGTGACGACCGCCGCCAGAGAGATTCTGGTACCTCTTATGGAGATGATCGTCGTCCTAGTCGTGGCGATGACCGTCCTCAGTAAGTTAATAAGATCCTCTCACTTATACTATAAATTCTAGGAAAACTCGACCCACTGCTATATTTCTTAAGGCAGCCACTATTTCTCTTGAGGCATAATCCTGTGGTGAATGCTCTTTAGGGGGTAGTAACTGCCATACAGATAATAACGGTGGGTCGAGTTTACCCAGGATTTACTGTGGTCTTGCGGGAATACTCTTTTTTTTTTTTTTGTTTTCGCCCGTTATTAATTTTTGGACAGATACGGTGATCGCTCCTCAGGTTATGCCGATGACCGCAGAGGCTACTCTGGCCGTGTTACCGGGACTAACGATGTTCCTGTTGGCAGTCGTGATGGCCGTTCGCCTCCTCGTGACTCCGGTCGTGAGCCTGCCCATGGTGGTCATTATGGCTACGGTAGACCCGGAGGCGGCGGTGGCGGTGGCGGGGGAGGCTATGGTGGTCGAGACCAAGGCTCTGATCAAGGCCGTAGTGGTGTGTTTAGCCTTCCATCCCGTGCTATGGTGTCCTATCACTCGTTGGAGTGTAAATGTTAATTGAGTACTTGTAGGTTCCGACTACGGCCGCGGTCAGAGTGACTATGGAGGTCGTGGAGGTCGTGGTCGTGACAACTATGGTGGAGGCGGCGGTGGTGGTGGTTATGGTGGTGGCAGTTATGGCGGCGGTGGTCGGGATTACGGCGGCGGTCGTGGGGATTATGGAGGTCGCGGCGGCCGCGGCGCTCGCGGTGGCTACGGAGGCGGTGAGTCTCCTCTCTTTCACACCGCCTCCTCCAATCGTCTGCTTACTATAGTTACACAGATCGTGGTGGAGGTGGTGGCCGTGGAGGCTATGGAGGCGGATACACCGCTCCCTCGGGCCCCCCTCTACCAACTGATATTCCGATCCCTGCTAGTGGGGAAGAGATCCGCCTTGTAAGTGGTAACTTTTAGCCCTCAGCCGCTATGATTGACTAATTATGTTTCCGATAGCCCGCTCGTGAGGTCCAGGGCTCCGGAGAGCCGTACAAAGTTTGGGCAAACCACTTCGTGATCCAATCCTTGCCAAAGTTGCAACTTTATATGTACGATGTACGTTCTCCACCCACCTTTCCGCGGGATCTACTCATCTAATTTCATGATTCCCAGATTCGCGTGACTGCTGCTGGGAAGAAGGAAGGTTCCAATGAAGAGGTCAAGCAGTGTCCTCCAGCTATGGTCGGCCGTATTTTGCAAACTCCACAGGCCAAGGAAATCCTGGGCGATGGTTTCGTATTTGATGGTAATTATATTGACCCCCTCGTCCCCGAATAACTGTCTAACATGTCTTAATCCAGGTGTTTCTATTGGGTGGGCTACCAAGAAACTGCCAATCGAGGGTGATACTGCTACGTTTGGCTTGGAGCTCCCAGGTGCTCGTCCTGGAAGAACCTTCGGGTGTACCATTGGAATTCAGTATGATGGTCCGTTCAACTGCGACGCCTTAACCAACTGGGTGTTAAGGGAGCAACAGAAGGGGATTACTATTGAAGCCCTTGCAAATTATGAGCAGGACCAAGAAGTACTCCTCTGTCTTAAGTTCATTAACTCGCTTTTGCGTAAAGAGTGTACCGAGAGGTTCGTAAGTGGCCAAGGCAGCAAGTCGACTACGTTCTTTGATAAATCCCGCGATGGCAATACCTCCTTGGCCCTCAACTCCACTCAAGGCGTGATCGAGGCCTGGCGTGGGTTTTACCAGACCGCCTCTGCCCGCTTTGGGCAAATTACAGTGAACGTCGACACCGCTACTGCCACTTTTATTAAGCCTGGGATGAATTTCATTGATGCAATCTCTAGGTTTTCCGGGGTTCGGCAGGAGGACCTCGAACGCGGATTCGACGGTAATCGTGAAAGAATCTTGGAGGCTGCGAGGAAGTTTAGCGGCGTCGGATTCAAGGTCAAACATCTCAAGAAGGGTTCAAAAGGCGAGGTTTCCAGGCGTGGGTTCAGACTTACGCGTTTGAGTGCTGAGGAAGATACCTTCCAGATTAGAATCTGGAGCACGGATGGCGAGGGGAATAAGACTTTCACCCTTGAGGAGATCAGTATCGCTGAGGTACCTCTTATCTCTTTTACGCTAAACATCATCTTGCTGACATTCAGATACAGTACTATTCCCGCCAATACAGCATCAAATTGAGGTATCCGAAGCTTCCCACAGTCGAAACTAGAAAAGGAGACAAATATCCCCTTGAGTTGTGCTTTGTTGACGATGTATTATCTTTTAATCCTTCCTTTAGTGTTTTTTGTAGCATACCTTCTGACATTGTCATAGGCCGAACGCTGGAAAGAGCTCCTTCAGGGAGCTGAGACTGCAGAGTTTATCAAGTTTGCTGCGGCTCCGGCATTTGCCCGCCGGAGCCAGATCGAGGAGAGCTTGAAAAAGATAGGCTGGCACAATATGAAGTCACTTGAGGAATTTGGTGTCTCTGTTAAGCCACAATTCATCGAATTGGAAGCCAAAATCCTACCTTCCCCGAGGGTAGTCTTCGGCCAAGGAACTGAGAACTCCGGCCCGAGGAATGGCCGTTGGAACCTTAGGGGAAAGAGATTTTATAAAGTGAGATAAGCCACCCCATAATCAGAACTAGAGCACTTTGTTAATATTTTTATTGGTTTTGTAGCCCGCGACTCTCAATGGTTATGGTTTGCTATACGTCCCTGGTGGCCATGGTATGCGGGTTGACGAAAGAGGCATTGACACCTTCACCAAGACCTGTGGACAACAATTTTCTAGCTATGGAGTCGCATCGAACCCTAGATGCTCCTCTCAGTGGGCCATGGCCAATCCACAAGGAGATTTTGAGCGTCAGATTCATGAGTTGATATCAAAGCTTCAGACGAGCAATGGTGTTAGGCCTAATCTCCTAATTTTCATCCTTCCAAATGCCGCAGTCGAGCCGTACTGCACTATTAAGAAAATTTGCGACACAACCTTCGGAATTGCCTCGCAGTGCATGGTTTTGGAGAAATGTTTCAACCCGAAGGGTCAACTTCAGTACTTGGGGAATATTGCCCTCAAGGTCAATGTTAAGCTTGGTGGATCTAATGCGGTTATTGAGGACCCCTTTCTCATCAAACAGCCAACAATGATTATGGGTTGCGATGCCTCACATCCGAGCCCCTCACAGCGCAGAATGGACACTCCGCCACCAACCTTTACTGCGATCTCCGCAAGTTATGACCGCCGTTGCGCAAAGTACTCGGCAGTTACAAGTTGTCAAGATGCCGGGCAGGAGATTATTCAGGACTTTGGTGCCATGACTCAGGAATTATTGAAACGCTTCCAGGAACAAGCTAAACGTGATCCTGCTGCTATCATTTACTTCCGCGATGGGCTCTCCGAGAGTGAGTTTGATAAGGTTGTTCGTTATGAGCTTTCGGAGCTCAAGAGTAAGTTGTTTCTCGTCCTTGCATTTGATTCTTATGGCTAATAGATTTGTAGAAGTTACCAAGGCCAAGGTTTCGGTGATTGTTTGTGTGAAGCGCCACCATACTCGTTTCTTTCCCCTTGATAAAGGCGATAAGAATGGGAATATTGCCGTCGGTACCGTAGTTGAAAACGGACATGGCAAAGATATCTTCATGGTTTCGCACGCTGGTCTTCAGGGAACCGTTCGCCCTACCCATTACATGATGTTACACGACGAGAACAACCTCACTTCTGTGGACTTTCAACGTATTTGTAACAATGTTTGCTATGCATACGGACGTGCTACTGTTTCTGTTAGCATTGGTTGGTTATCTTGTCCCCGTTTTGGATTAATATTGTTCTAACTAAGTCTCAATTTACAGCTCCGCCGGTTTACTATGCCAACCTCGCATGCGATCGCGCTCGCTCCCATGTTGTGCATACTAACCAAGGACAGAGTGAACTTTTGCAAGTCCACGACCTTCTCAAGTACTCTATGGTAATCCTTTATCCATTTTTCTCATTGCAATACTTGTGTGATTGGATCACTGACGTTTTTGTGGCATAGTGGTGGCAGTAATTGATGGATACCTTCCTGCCTGTCCTGGTGTTTGAGTCTTCCATTCACCTTCGGTCAAAGGGTTGCCTGTATCATTTTTTTCTTTTCATGACTAAGTGGCCTACTGTTTTTCTTGTCTCTCATCTTGCCATACTCTGGGGTATCTCTAGAGGTTATAGGCTGAGCGCCATTTTTATCAAGTATGTAGAGTCGCTTTAATAAAACTACTTTAAAACTCATCGACGCGGTCATAATCTTGTGATTCCTATTGTGAGTGATAGGTTTAACTGTGGAGTTCCGACATGTTCCACTCGAAGTCTTAGAAAATTTCCTATGCTAGAGTGTACTCGTCGGATACAGCCGAGAACCTCTGGTAGGAATTTAGAGAAATCTGGATCATACTGGTAGGCAATTAGCGAAGAAAACCGGTTTTCTAAATCTCTAGACTCTGATCATTACGTAAAATCAAATTGCACATACGAAGCCCAATAAATACATGTTGGAAATGCCTTTTCATAGGATCGCATCCCGCAGCAGCTTGTCAGTTCTCCATTTTGTGTATCGAGAAATAAGGCTTAATATATCAAGAATTGTGGCCTTGGGGCTGGCTGGTTGACGAATTGAGTCTAGGTTTCTAGATTTCTAAAGTTTTCAACCTTAAGCTGAGGGTGTAGTTCAGATTTTAAAAAATTCGGGATTCAAAAAGTTGATCTAGATTTTAGCGTGAGGATATAATATTTTACAAAGTCCACTTCTAAAACCCTTCCAAATTCCAACCAGAAGTCCTCCAATATACCAGATTTTAGCGAAAGCCGCCGCTATCCTAGTGCAGTATACAGTATGAGAGCCATGAAAGAGTTCATTCTACACCATTTAATCTCCCGCCGCTGCCTGCCTATCATCGTAAGTTGTTAAAGTCCTCATCCTAATCTTCCCAAGGAACCTAGCTTCCCTTCAATGGGCGTCTATGTAGATATATGAGCTGTTTAATAGACCTGTATGTCACCCCCCGCCCCCAGCAAGAAACAATAAAAACCCGAGCAATTATCCGCCTCCAGGGAGAGGTGCAGTGCTCTACGCCAGAGAAATTTGGAGCCCCGCCCGTCTCTATTCTCCATCTGTTTTGTCGTTCAGCTAGTCCTACTAGCAGTTCGGTTAAGCAGGATCTTCGTAAACGCAGTGCCGGCGCTATAGCGCTACGGAGCTCTTAAGGTTCCAAGCTCTATCTTAATCTATGGTATAATACTCTACAACACCGGTGTCACGGCGTGTTGGGGACCGGTTTGATGGGGGGCAGGCTAGCGGCTCGGAGTACTGTTTTCCACCCAACAAAACACCCTGATAGCTACTCTTGGCGAGCATAGATTATCTGCATAAAAGCCCTCTTCATGTACCATAGTCTACGAGAGAGCAGCCTTCTGTGGGATCAGTGCTCAATAGACTACGTTTTCTTTCTATCTTTAGTGATCATAGTTTCTTCTTGTCTATCGCATCCTTGCCCATCCCATTTAGCCACACATCGCCAAGTCAACTCACAGTCGATCTATTGCTCAGTTTATAGGAAGGTCACAACCACGCCCACACGGGAGGATACGGCACGGTCGACACACCATCCATCTAGAGGAAGACAAAGGAATACCCTCACACCGGTAGGGTGCCCACCTGCATGATACGATTGCCCAAACTTGGCGGAAAAATAACCCTATCCCTACCGCTATAAGCGGTGGAACTTTAGCTGGTTTCGGAGATGGAGAGCCGGTGGTTTCGAGGTTGATTTTCTCAGGCATGGTTCAGTTAATGTTTACTGGAGATGGTTAAATCAATATCCCGATGGTATAGGCGTGTTAGTGTGGGTACGGTATGGCGGTGGCTAGTTGGCAGGGGGTTCCTAGTCTAGTCTGAGAGGAGGATCGAGGATGTGCAAATTACTAATTAACCAATTTGGGGGAACAAGAGTGCCGGGTTGCCATAGACATGTGGAGGAAGAATTTAGGTTGAAGGAGGACGCTTTAGGGATAGAAGTGGGCCAATCAGTTTTTCGATATTGGCTTTCCAGCCCTCCCGTTCTTGTTCCTCTTCTTGTCCAGGCAAGGGCTAGGATTGCGGGTTAGGTACCAGCATAGGCAGTAGGACGGCGGTTTCAATGACCAACCCATAGCACAGAGGAACAAGTATATTCCAGGCCTTGTATTATAGAAGACAAATTTCCGACCTCGAATATACGATGCCTATATAATTATTGTCTCGAGTTTTATCCCTTTCTCATCACTTTATTTATTCTCTTTTACTACACTCTATCCCTTTAGTACAGCTCCAAGTTTGGCAGCTACTCACAGCAGAAAATAAGATGAGGTTTTATTTCTTCTCCTTCTCTCCCATGGGAAGCATCTTTGGCTCCGGGGGCTCGTACTGCAACCTTAGCTTAAATCACCCGCCATCACTCGACAGCTCCAATTCTCACTCCCGGACTTCTGGTATCGCCTAGTATGGTAAAGGCAATAAACCTTGGTGGTGAATAGTCTTCAGCCAGAATACAGCGTTCTTTCTAACTAACCCACCTAACCCGGGGGTAACCTTCCTAAGGACAATCCAGGAATGATCGATGCTATGCTTGATATAGTCCACAAAATGAGCTTGTGGGACGAAAGAAACGAGAAACTCGATGACTACAAAGCATAAGTTAGCCAGGCGACAAAAGCTCTATCTTACCGACCCTGTATCCGTCAATTAGCTTATAGGGTGAGGGCGAGCTAGCTAGCGGGGCGTGTCCCCACTCGCTCTTACCTCATATTAATGTTTTCGAGGACTAAAGGCTCCATGCTATCGCTATCTCCAACACCAACTTTATTTGGTGTGGACTGAATTGCACACCCTATCGAGCACTCCCTTCACATATATGATACCATGGCAACGTTTCAACAACAGCCAAACCGCTATTCAGAGCACTTTCTCCACAAAGAGAGGAAAAAAGGGCAAAAATCCCCCCTCCCACCCCAATTTTTCCCATCATAAGGATTAAAAATCCAAATCCAAACCAACCCCCATAACCCAGCTTCCCACTCGCTACCCTACACTTAACACCACCCACAGCAGACTCAACCAGTAGCATCATCAAACCACAACACAAAAACAAACCCCAAAACTAACATTTCTTAGTCCCCGACCCACCCCCGAGTGACCCCCTATGACCGGATATTCCACCACCCCCCCACCACCACCACCACATACACTCCCCCAACACCCAAACCCTCAAAACCTCATCCGTCTGTCCACCCATCCTCTCAAACTCCCTCCGCTCCACCTCTAGAGCCTCCCGTACCTCGCAGCGGGAAAGGTACTCCTCCAGATACCGCCTTTTCTCGCACTCTGTTCCAGCGAAGGACTCGTCGGCCATGAAGACCTCATAAGTGCGTGAGTAGAAGTTTACGGTCTTCGTGATTGTGGTCAGGGTGATTCCCTGGGTGGGGGTAGTTGTCGTGATGGTCAGGGGTGGCGCGGGAGTAGGAGTGGGGTCGGAGGCGTGGGCGTGGGCGTGGTTTAGTGGCAGGACTGGTGGTTTGTTTGGTGCCATATTATACTATTAACTACGTGCTTTGCGTATTAGCTGTGTGTTTGTCGGTTGGGTTTCTCTTGGTTTGGGTTGTTCTACTTTTCGTTCTTTTTATGTTTGGTAGTGGTGGTTCTTGTGTTTTATAGTATTACTCCGGGGTTATGATGTTGCATTGCGCACTGGACATACTATAACCTAGAAGCTGAAGTCCCGCGACAGGCTCCACACGGGAATATAAAGGAGCGTTGAAAGACGCAAGCCAGCGAAATCGGCGATTCTAGGCGTGCAGCAATACTATTCCCAAGGAGTAGATTGTCCAGTTCACTGGATAGACTACCATGCTTTCCCAATGGAATAGAAAGAGTCTTGGAGTATTTATATGTCAAACGCTGAAACTCCAGCCTTTTTTCAGTAACGTTCCAATATTACCGTACGTTGCCGTATCGTAAAGGACTAGCACCGTGCCTCAAATTACAGCTATAAGGTAAAATCCCGGAAAAAGGCATCTCGCACTATAAAATTTGATGCTGGGTAATGACGCCTTTTTCCACAGGAGTTCATGCCGCAGAGGGTGCTGATGAATTAGGTTTCCTTATAACCAGAGTATTTCAGATCGCCAACCTACAGAGATTGAACGCTAGCTAAGCAAAAGACCTAAAGATGAAGTTTCGGTGGCTATGAGGAAGATTATGTACGGAAGGATGCCGCCGCGGAGGAGCCAGGTTGGATCCACGATAGCCGAATATTTGGTGAGGACTCTGGCAAGATATCGGCTAGCGGATGCATCCTTAGAAAAGACCTGTGAGTATCGTGTTATATCGCATCTACTATATTGAAACCCACCGTTCGAACCCTGATATCCAGCGAGTGACTGTCTGTGTTTCGGATGAACGGTGGCACGTTAATAATCCTAGGTAATACTAGTGGTCACTCTACTCCTTTAGTATATTTCACTCTTTTTAAGTTTAACTTACATAATGCCATAACCACCGCCACGAAAATATTAACATCACGGTTGTGATTACCGTAAACTATCCGCTCTCATCCGCCGTTCCTAGCCAACCACTATATCTACCAGTAACCATTACAACATAACCCCCAGCCAAATAAAGTAATGTAAAAGTAGAATGAAGAAAGGGGCAGTAAAGAAAATAGAATTCAAATGATATAAACTCCCCACCCACCCATTCGCCCCAGCCATCTAAATTCCCACTCCGGTGAAGTAAATACAAAAGGAAATATAAGGACAAACCGGCTACTTCCTGAACCCCCTCAACAACGACGGGATCTTACTCTTGCGGCTCAAGCCCACACGAAACGGGACCCTACCGGGAGTGGTGGTAGGCGTTTTCTTTAAAGAGGATACCGGAGTGGCGGACTTGCGCTCAGGAGGCGCGGGTGTGGTTTCAGTTTTTGCCACGGGGGATTTGGGGACGGCAACGGTTTCTGTGGGATCTAGGATTTCCTCGTTGTCTTCGGTATTAGAAGCGCCCGCCGTAGTGGCAGCCTTAGTAGTCTTGGATTTTCGGGCGATTTTTAGAGGCGCAGGAGCTTCCTCAACCTCCTCGAGGTTCTGCTCAACCACTTCTTCCACGGGCAACTTTCCGACAACCTTAGTCCTAGCGGCACGACCTTTCACAGCTGATTTTGGCGAGGGAGCTTTGATTTCTGTCTTGTCCTCGATAACTGCGGTCGCTTCAACCGCCGCGTCCAAAACCTTCTCGGCGTTAGCATTACCTCAGGTCACAGGCACTTTTCTCCCTACCTTAGCATTTCTACTTTTCACTGCGGCTTTTTTGGTAGTCCTCTTGGGTTCCTCATCCCAATTCTCGTCCTCATCCTCGGGTTCTTGTTTAGCCTTCTTTTTACGCCTGCCAGCTGAGGCACCGGAGGTAGCTCGTTTTGCGGGAACGACAGGTTTCGGGGATGAAGGAGCAGACTCGTAGTCATGCTGGGGCTTTTCATAGATGAGGTCGTGATTGGGATCCAGGGTGTCGGTCGGCGGAGTGACCTCCTCCGCGTTTCTTGTAGTTGATTTGCGCTTTTGGGCGGGCTTTAATGGAGACTCTATTGCAACGGCGATCATGACTTGGTCTCCTGGCCGCCTTCTGCCAGAAGTTGGCTCAGAATGGATGACAGCTATTCCGTCGGCAGCAGCATCACTGGGGTTGGGGATGGAACGCTGTAAATAATGTTAGCTTCAAGTTTAATAGCCCCGGGCTTATTTAACCAAAATTTCCTTTCCAGAAACGCAGAGAAGTGTAATTACCTGAGCAGCTGCCTCATCAGAGAAAGCGCCATCATCTTCAGAATCATTTACAACAGCTTTTCCTTTTCCTTTCCCCTTCTTCGTTGCAGCAGCATCACCTTTGGCACCCCTCTTCGCAGCTTCACTAATAGTCGCAGATTTCCTCTGACGAACGACCTTCTTCCTTTTCTCTGGGATCGCCTGAACAAGATGGTCCTCATCATCTGATAGAGTGATGACATTATGTATTGTTTTAGACCTCCCCTTAGCAACCCTCCATTCCGAGGCGACTCTTCCGAAACCCCCAGTATCAATGCTCCCATCTGTAACACTGCGCTTGGCAGCTCTGCTGCTTCTAGCAACCTTAGAAGTATCGCTTTGTCGCCCCGCTTCTGAGATTTCGATTTGAGCTGCCGAGGGAGGTGGTCCTGTAGATTCTTCTATTGGGGGGGAGCTAAGCGGCGAGGATTCCATACGGATCGGCTGCTGTTCTAGGAGCAGTGGGGGTTGCGGTGGTGGTTGCGGCGGTAGTTGATGTGGTGACACAGCCAGAGACTCGTTGTGTTCAAGACCCCATGGTTGGCTTTGCCCTAGCCCGTCAGAAGGAGGGTCCGGGATTGTACTTAACACTGGATAATCTTCAGCATCTGAATCTCTACCCATAAAGTTCACTGGTAGAAGGGTTGCATCGGAGCCCCCGGTTAGACCTAAAGATAGGGCTTCGTACTCGGCTTTTCTTTGTGTCGCAAGAACCAAATCTTCGCTCGTGAGGTCAACCATAAAACTGTTAAAACCGGCGTCGTTTCCGCCAGGTTGGACTGCCGAACTCTCTCCGCTTTGCCCAATTACACGGGTGATGTCTATTCCTAAGCTTAAATCACTTTCAAATCGATTACTACTAACCGGTACCCCGTCTTTCGGCTTTCTTTTCGGCTTTGGTAACAACGGCGCGAGCTCTTTCTCGTTGGTATTACTCCGAGTGGATTTTTTTCCAGCTGGTTTCTCAATTTTTGAATTTGGTGTCCAATCATCCTCCGAGGATTCATCCTGTAGCATATCCGTAATGGACTTTAACCGCCCAACCGTCGCACTACCCTCTCGTCTCTTCCCAGGCTTTGCCTTCTGGTTTTCACACGACAGCTCCCCACCCTCTCCTGTAACTGACTTTGACTTCTTCGCAGGTCTCTTCCGCTTCTTACCCCCCGGAAGTTCGAAATCTCCGTCGTCTTCGTTGTCGACTAGAAAATCGTAGACATCTAGCTCCCCACCCATGCTACCTTCTAACCGTCCGTTTGCTGTTTTGCTGCGAGCGGCCGCAGCAAATTTGACAAGTTCCGGTTGTACCCCGGAAGTCTCCGGAGTATCGGGGGGAGGAGCTAGAAGCAGAGATTGAGCCTCTTTAATGGCCTTTTCACGAGCTTCTATTCAAGCGTCAGTTATAAAATTACAAAAAAAGCCCCGCGGAGAACCAACAAACCTCCGCTAATCTGACGTGGCCCCGACGACAAAGATGGCGATTGGAGATGGGAACTTGGTTCTGTCAAAGCAGCCGGAGGAGAAAAGACCATACCGTTCTCTCGGTAATGGTCATTGTTGTCAGAGCCTTCATCCTCCGAATCTTGGATTACGAGAAAGCTGGACAACATTGGCGACCTTGGGGTTCTGGAAAACGCGTTGTTGAGGGGGAAGACGCGACGGATTGAGGCTCTTAATTTAGATTCGCTATGCCAAGACTGATAAAGGTACAGTACATGCCGTATCACTCATATTCATTCTCCGAAAGACTGAGTACAGTATTAGAATCCCTCTCTTCTTTTTCCCTCTAACGCAATACCCCACAGCCCACCTTCCCCCCTTTATATACAAACCTTACTTCAATCAGCGAGGGGAAGCGAATTCCACTACCCATGGAAAACTGCAACAAATGCGCAAGCCACCCGCTCGGCTGTAGTTGGATGTTGCGGCAGGCGTGATGCGAGATCAGGCGCATCCAGAGGATGCACCGAGCTCTGTATCTTTAATGCTGGCGCTAGGAGTAGCAGAATTACACACCTTGGTGAAATGCATGAACTCGAAATCACACCTAAGGAGACAATTGGGTCGAACTAGGACTTTGGTGAAACAATGTGAATTTAGAATGTGCTGCCATTTCATATTCTCGTCTTGTGAACAATCACAAATTGACGCATAATTTACATAATTCCAATCTATTACAATGGTATAATACTCAGTAGTTGCCGGCATCTGGGTTGTGCGGTTGAGCCTCTTGGGCACAAGCCAGCAAGGCCAATGCTCAATCCCATGGATTTCTCTCCTCCGATCACCCCCGCTGAACCACGGTTGAGTGATATAAAGCACCAACAAATGAACCGATACAGGCAGCCCCGACATGTCAATAACAGAAGATCTCGACATTCCCTCTATCTGCCAACTCTAACAATCCATTGTTTCCAGTTGGTGTTGATATGGGATTCGGTAAAACACTCGTCTCATGTTCACACGATACCTCATCTAATCGCGTGGGCTCGCAACGACCCCATGACGCCGACCCGTAGTCCGGAGCTAGTATGAAACGCCCAAAAAACCTTCAGCTATATGGAATGATACTCGGGGCGGTAACCCCATCATCGCAAACCGCGGTGGCCCTTAGGCCAATACCGGTACCCTCTAGTCCCGCCAAGACTCCACCTTAACCCTGCTGACTAACCACAATATAAAAAAATCCCACACCTCGATGGAAACCAGGAAAATCAAAAAAGTCGAACGATCTTTAGGAAAATCCCCCCCACCAAACATTCAACAAGCAATTGCCCACTCCCCCTCCCTCCCTCTGCAACTCCAATACCGCGCAATTCGTGAGATGGCGGTGGTGGAGATATGCAACCATTCTTGTCCAAAGCACCGCGAACCACTTGTTGCTATCACTCTACAATAGGAAGCGTAACGGCTTATCGTCGATTCGGGGAATTCTATAAACGGTTTTACTCGGCGGTTGTTGGCGGGCAGCAGAAGGGTGATGATGGTGGTAAGGAAGCAGGAGGGGAGGCGGGAGGAGGAGGAATTAATACTAAAGAAAGGAACAAGTGGAAGGAATTCAAACATTCAGTACCCCATCCGAAGGCCGCGATCAACGGCGGGGCGGGAGAATATCCGATTATGCCCCACGCACTGCGGAAGCATATTGAAGGGACGGCGAAGGCTGTGACGACGAGGGTATTAGAACATGATCGCTTACTCAGGGATTTGAGAGCGGAGATAGTTAAATGGCATCGACGGGACACAGGGGAAGAGACAGCGTCAGGTCAAAAGGATAGGAAGCCTTCTACAGACTCCGACAGTGAGTTTAATCAGCTGGAGATGCTCAAGAAGACTCTACAACATATCACTCATCGCTATTACCAGATGCCGGAAAGACCTAATCCGGAGGAGGAAGGATCGGATAGCGAATTGGCGGGGGGGACAAATCCCAAAAAGCACATCCCTTATATCCCACCTTTCCCGGAGTACGTCACGCCTGGGCCACCGACAGAATTGAACGAATCCCTCATCAAACTATTATCCACCCGACCCCCACCAATTGCTTTTCTCCCCAAGATATGCTACAATCTGCTCACCTCGTCAACGGCACCGGATGTCGAAACTTTCAACATCCTCATGCTAGGTCTTACCCGCCTGCGACAGAACTCCCTCTCCCATCTCCTCTTCCATGCACTTTTAGAAGGCGGCCTTGGTCCTAAAGTCACTCCGAACGAGGGCACAATCATCCGTTTAATCAACCTCTGTGTTAAGTCCAGCGACTACGCCGGCTTCCTAAAAGTCATGAACATCCACTGGCGTCAGCAAATGCGCCCGGGGAAAACGCGTGAAGAGAGAAGACGCTCGAAACCCCTCCTTGAAGCCATCATCTACGGCTTTGCAAAGTTTGGCAACGACGGACAAGTGCAGGTCTACCTCCGAGCCCTCGCGCGGGAATGTCCCAACTCGCCGGAGCCGTCAATCTGGCTCTGGACCGCCATATTAAAACTCTACACAGAGCAATCCAATTGGCCCCAGGGAATCCGCGCATGGAAGCAAATAATGAAGCAAGATGCCCAATATCAAAAGGACGGCACAGGCGAGCGCGCGGACTTCCGTGCATTTCACCAAATGTACAGGCTCTGCGAGGAATGTGGGAACCCAGTATGGACAGAGGCGGTCCTAATCCTCGCATGGCAACGCGGCTGGGACAAGGAAACCCTGGCGGAGAAGCCGAATAAGGGGAAAGGAGTCTGGTTCCGTAGACAAAACAAAGCACCAAATTACATCAAGGGACGAGGAGTCTACATGCGCGAGGTCGAAGGGAAGGACTTGCTGCGAGCGCTGGATTACGCCTGGGCGATGCAGGACCTACTGGAGGACCCGCGCTACGCCGACGTCGATTATGAAGACATAGAGAAGGTGCTTGAGGACCCTTCCTTCGACGCCTTTAGAATGAGGTACCCGGCGCATCCACCGCCGAAGAAACCGCTTGTGTCCAAGAAGCAGAAGATCCGCACTTGGGAAGAGATATTAGATGCGAGGATGAAGGTTGTCTCCGAAAAACTAAAGGCTCGCACGCGCAAAAGGTTCTCGAAGAGGAAGAAACCGAGAAAGAGGAAGCAGAAGGGTGGCGACGGCAAAGATGGCGATGTTGATAGCGAGGATAAAGCAAGTGATGGCGAGGGTGACGATAATGATGATTCCAACGTCAAGAGCGACGACAACAGCGATGCTGCGGTGGGCAGTAGGCGCGATTGAAGGATATCGCATGATAGACGCATTGTAAAAAAAAGCAGTCCCTGCTTCACCCTACCCATTTCGTATCTCCCGCTCCCGTCTTTTCCTCCCCTCTGTTTCTGTGGATAACTTTTTTCATCCTCGCGGTTTAGAACTCTATCTTTCTATCTGTTCGTCTGTCTGTATATATGCATGGGAGCACCGGCTTCAATAGAGGGCGGCTAGGGGAAATCGAGAGAAGCGGGCGGCACTGGACTAGAGATCCGAAATCGGGGGGGGTGTATTTATTAGTATCTTATGTTCTTTTTCCCCTCTCTTCTTCTTCTTCTTAGCTGAGGTGCTGTGTGGGGCTCTAAGGTGCGCCTACAGTGCTTACTATTACCGGTATGTGCTCGAGTGCAGCAGCGCAGCAGGCCAGTAAACAGGTAGGATGGGCGAGATAGGACGCAATGCTGCGGGATGTAGAACAAGGCAGGTGGCATCATAGGGCAGGTAGGATGGACGTACTGTGCTAGTATTGTACGATACTGTATCATACTGTACCCAGGGGGCCTGGCGAACCCGTGACTTCCAACCAAACAGAAATCCTGCAAGCCTCCTTCACCAAAAATTTCCCCTGCAATCCAAGTGCTGTGCCAGTACCGGTACTGCACTGCACGAGTACAATACCGTACTGTACTCGAGTACTGTAGAGTAGAGAATATCATCGTGGAAGTATATTCGGGAGCCCACCATATCATTGATAAAATTTCATGAATTAAGTCTTCCGCTACCAAATCATAGAAGAAATAAAAAATAGAAATACAATTAATCCTGCCCGTTCGTTCGTTCCCAGACAGTCCAAAACAAAAAACCCCTCCAAATTTATTTTTATTTTTTACACTTGCCAAGGTAAAATAAGCTCAGTCTCGTATCATCCCCTTCTCGCTTCCCAGCTCTTTCTTTCTCGCCTTCTCGCGTGCGTGTGGGTGTGTGGGTGCGACCACGATCACTCGTCTAACTACACTACCGTAGCACCATAACCCGAACAAACAAGACGAAACCTAAATACCCTGGACAGAACAGGAAGCGAATCACACACACCCCTTCCGCTTCGAAAAACCCACATCTTATCTTCTTATCCCACCCGCTCACGACCATATTCCGGTGGCTCTCCACCGCGAACAAAAAGTTCCGTACAGTTGTCGGGAACAAGTTCAATCGTGAAATCCCGGAACCGGTTTTTCGATTTGCCTTGGTTGCACAATTCATTTGTTTTTTTTCTTTTTTCCTCTTCTGCCCTTCTCTGCGGGGAGGTTGGGGGGGTCTGGTACGTACCGTACCGGTATGCTTACTCCTAGACTACCGTAATTTATGCACCGTCATACTGTAATCGGGATTGTAATGCCTAAGTGTGATACGGGGCACCGTAGCCGTTGACATACCGTACTTAAGTTACTTGTACTTGGGGTGCTTGATTGAACCCCCCCCCCCTCTATCCGTTTGTTTCTCCGGTAGTAGTTCTTCTGTCTTCCATGTATTACACACAATAAAGCACTGCCCCACGCGAAAACGAAGAGTGGAATAGATTAATTTGCACCCTGTGTGTGGGGGGGGGGGGTTTATTTACTTTGGTTGAGTCGACTTTGGTTGTCCCTTATTTTATTTTTTAATCCAACGGGAACCTCCATTTTGCATATTGTATCATAGGCAGGTGGCCTGAAACGGGAACACCATACGCTTACCGTTGTCTGGATCGAGTTGTTGAAATTCTAATGAATGGTGTGTGTGCGATTGTGTGAGGGGGCGAGTGAGAGCGGCTGACGCGAGTGAGCGGGGTCGGTCGAGTGAGGGAAAATGCGTACGGTACTGTAGCCGCTTGCTTGGATTTCTTTTTTTTCCTTTTTTTTTTTTCCTTCCTTCTTCGCTGGTGATGGGTGGATGGGTGGGGTTGGGGTAATAACACTCTGTTTTATGGTATGTAAGTGAGAGAGAGGTTAGGTGAGATTTTGTGAGGGAGCACCGGCAAGAGCCACCGGGCCCGACTGAGCGAGCATGATTCCGGAAAGGAGGGGAAGGGAGGAGGGGAGGAGCGATGCGGTACTATACCGTGAAGGTATGATTGTACCCTATGTGTGAGAAATATGATGAAGGGCGGGTTAAATGGATGATAATTGTTAATGATAATCATGATGGTGAGAATATGATGCCTTTTGAGCACGACGATTAATTCGAATGGATTGAGGTGAGAATGTTTGGATGGATGGAAATACCCCCGCTACCGTAGGAATTCGAGATATGAGTGACGGCGAATGACGCGTGGCCTATGCATTTTCTCTCGCTCGCTCACTTTCTCGTCCCTTCTCTCTCTCTCATCCTTCCGTTTTGGTTCTCTCTCTTTCGCTCCCTCTCTTTTTTCCCTCTGACCATTTCCCCTCCCCATCTATCTCCCCTTTAAAAGGAAGAGGAACACTAAACTAAACACATCCTCCACTGCACAGAGAAGGGACTGACGAAATTCTGTGAAGGGAGGGGTTTTTATTTTTATCTTTATTTGTTTTTTCTTATTAGTTTGTCTGGATCGCTGGCTGCTCTCTCACTCGCCTACGGTACCTGGAGAGAAATAGCATACCGGTACAATTCGAAGAAGGGAAGGGGAGAAACAGAGGAAGAGGAAGAACAGTCCACCGTACCTCTTTTGTCCCCTTAGTAACCCTGCCTTTCTGCCACATCTACTCTCGCCTTCTTATTCCCTTTCCCTCTTCCCTTTCCCTTTTCTTCCTCTCTCTCCCCGAAAAATCACTCGTCTCGCTCAATCTCACTCAACATCTCACTAATCCAAATTTCCCCGCGTTTTCCCCCTTTGCGACTATTCCCTATATTAATACTGTTCACCAGTTCTACGCGGCCCCTACAATTCTGTTTAACTTGATCAGTCTTTATTCACTTGATCCATTCTATTCGTCCGTGTCGCTGTTTTTATCCCCCAAAGTTACCCTTGATTGAGTAGTTTCTTTTTTTCCTTTCTTCCTCTTCATTATTATCATTACTATTATTATCATTGTTATTATTCCCTTTCGAGGAGGAAGGGCGAACTCGTCTCTGCGAGCCGAGTCGAACGAGGGTTGTCATCGCCTCTCACTCTTACCCTTCCACAATTTTTATTTTATTTTTACCCTTTACCCATTTTCCTTTCCTCTTTTGACGCTTTCTCTGCCCTCCCTCCACACCCGTTTGATCCACAAATAACGCTTTCCCCACTCTGTCAACCCTCACCCTCGCCCTCTAAACCACCACAAACCAAACACTAGTGGCACTCATGGCCTCCGAAGTCCCCACTACCACCACTACCACCACTATCACCACCACCACCACCATCACCTCTTCCACCCCCAACGGCAACACAACCAACACTATCACAGATCCGCTATCTGCTAACAACGCACCCATCATGGAGGATAATCCCGCACCCGCTCCGGTTGCGCCAATCGCCCCACCACCCGCTAGTCCTCCCGCTCAACCCAAAGAGCCCGCATCCTCCCGCTCCGTCAGTCCGAGTGCTAACCCGATGACCGGAGACAACACAACATATCACTCGCCCTCTGCATCTGAGTACGAACCGGAGTCCCCGCCTCCTCTTCCACCGCTCAAGTCCTCGTCTTATCATAACAAGACGCCCAAGACTCCAAAATTTCGCCAAGTCATTAGTGGTCGTGTGGAGAAGTCTGGCGGCGGCGCTTCCTCTTCTGGAGGCTCCGCCGCGACTACTCCTACTACTACCCTCAAGTGTCCCGTCAAGGGCTGTGGTCAGACCTTCACCGGTAGGAATCCGAGACAGAGTCTTTGGCATCATCTCAAGTATTATGCTACTCGCGGACTCCCCGATAAGCAGGAGTTTGAGAAGGCTCATGGCGAAGCTCATACTTTGATGAAGGAGGAAGCTGGTATGGTTCCTTTCATTTTATTTTTATTCTTTCCATCTTTTTTTAATTTTTTAATTTTTTTAATTTTTTTTCATTTCATTTTCGTTTATTTACATCCTTCCCCGCACTCGACTCGTGTCAATTCTAACCGATCTCTATCGCGAGTAGAGCCCAAGGGAACTCCCGTCGAGCGTAACCGTCTCTCTTCTTCCGACTATCGAAAGAAGAATCCCGAGAAAGCCAAGACCTCCGCCAGACTCTCCAATTTTAGGGCCCGCGCCAGAAAAAAGGGATACATGAGCGAGAAGGATATTGAGGAGAAGGTCGCTATGTGGGAGAAAGAGTGGCAGGAAAAACAAGCCAAGGAGGCTTCGGAGGTAAGTATTCTTTTTATTTATTTATTTATTTATTTTATTTACTCGGCTTATCCTCTTATCTATCCTATTGCGGGGTCGTGTTTACTAACACTATACCCTCTCCCCCACAGTACTTTTCCGGAATCTTGCTCTCCGCGTTCGAGTAGGAATAAATCGTGTTAGGCTCACGGGGTTCCTATCCCCCCTGTTCCCGATTGATTTACGCCCTTCATACTCTATACGGCTGTTTACTGTTTCTATTCTCTCAATTCCTGCTTTCTAAAACTTGAATTGTTCTGAATTTCCCTTTTTTTTGCCCTTCTGTCGTTCCTCCTCCTAATCCCCCCCCCTCTCTTCCCATCTTCTTTCATCTCTTCCTGCCCCTGGAAGTCGGTGAAATATCGAGCGTGATGACATATGGAGAAATTGACTGCCGATTTTTTCAATGGACCTACGCCATACAACACTCTCACATGAACAGACAAGTAAAAAAAAAACAACTAATATCATACATTATTTTCTTATCGGTTGGTCTATAAAATGTATATAACATTGCGCTGGAAAAAAAAAAACGGTGGGGTATAGGGAAATAGGGGAGTCTTGCGGGCGTTTCCTTTCTTTCTTATTCCTCCTTTAACTTCCTTTTTCCGGCTCGTTTCATTTTCCATTTCACTTGTTTTGGTGTTATCTTTGTTTTATCTTTTATATATTTTTTTATACACTTCTCACGGATACGATTGCGGGATTGATTGATTGGTTGATGAGATGATGAACTGGTTTTGTCGGGTCTTTTGTAGCTACCATGCCGTAGTTACTCAAGTTACCTAGCCAGCAAGCAAGCAAGCAAACCAGCAAGAATATAAGGTTTCGGTTTTCTTCCTTTTCTTTCTTCCTTTCTTTCTCTTCTTCTTTTCGTTCCCTCGATGGATTGAGGGTTTAATGATGATGCGATGTTATACTTTTGGCTATCGTTGTTGGGTTATTTCTTGTGAGGCTACCATGCCATGTTGTCCTTGAAATCGTTAAGGAATTGAGGGGTAGTTTTGGTGTATAGTACGGTGCTGCTTTCTTTCGCTTGCTGTAAGATGGAGAGGGAAGGAGAGAAAGAGGAAAAAAAAAAGACCTGCCAAATTTACTGTAGAGTACTGTATTGGTAAGTTATGTATGATACGATATTTCTGTATGAGTGGGCACACTTTAATTCACTGCGCGTGCTGTGCGTTGCACTTTCAGTCACTCGCTGCATGACGGTATCAATTCATACATCTAGACATGCGGTGTCCAGTAAACTGCCGTAATACTAGTATGATAGTCTACCGTATGCGATAGGGCGTGGGTGATTAGGTAATCAATAAACTAGTAAGCAGGCAAAGCCGCCACCGTCATCTCTTTTTTTTTATCGAGAGCTTGACACAAAGCTCTCAACAGCAACAACACCCCAGCAACAACGACGACAACAGCAACACCTCCCCTTTCCTTCCTTCCTTCCACAACCACCAATACTTGTCCTCCTCCGACAACAATAACAATACAAGAATGCCTCCCGCAGGCCCAAAGTCCGACATCAACCGCTCTGGCTCCGAAGTCACCGACTTCCCGGCCGTATGCAACGACTGCCTCAGCGCAACCGACAACCCATTCATCCAAATGATAAAAGAGGATCACGGAATGGAGTGCAAGATCTGCACAAGGCCCTTCACCGTCTTCCGCTGGGCCGCCGATCGTACCTCTCGCTTCAAGAAGACAAACGTACGTACCTAACCCTTCAAAACCTCCTTCTCCCCCCGTTTCGCTTTGCTTTGTGGTGGCGGTGGTGGTGGTAGTGACTAATGCGAACTAGATATGTCTGACGTGCGCTCGCCTCAAGAACTGTTGTCAGTGCTGCATGCTGGATTTATCCTTCGGCTTGCCGATCGCGGTGCGCGACGCGGCGCTCAAGTTGGTGGCGCAGGGGCCCAGTTCGGGGATTAATAAGGAGTACTACGCGCAGAATGGTGAGGGCGCGCTGGTCGACGCGCAGGTGCCGGAGGAGTACGAGAAGACGGACGATCGGGCGCGAGAGTTGTTGAAGAGGCTGGCTGGGAGTGAGCCTTATTATAAGAGGAGGCGTGGGGGTGGGGGTGGCAGCAGTCATAATGATGGGGAGGGGTCTCGTGGGGTGGGGCCTATCAGGAATAGAGGTGGTGGAGGTGGAGGTGGAGGTGGTAGAGGAAGGGGTGGAAGAGGCCGTGGAGCCCGCTTCCCGGGTGTCGGTCAAATTCCCCCAGGACCAATGGACTGGGCTCCCCCGGAGGATACTACAATTACTTCCCTATTTCTTACAGGGTACCTTTCTTTCCCTCTCTCTCTCTCTCTCTTTTTTGCAATTAAACTAACAAACTACTAGTGTAGAAGATGATCTAGCAGAACACCACCTACGAACATTCTTCGCCCCCTACGGCCCGATAAAATCCATCGTGTGCGTGCACCGATCCCGCTGCGCATTCATAAACTTCACAACCCGCGCCGCCGCCGAATCTGCGACCTCAGCGTGCCAAGGGAAGGCCGTTATCGCCGGGTGTCCGCTGCGCGTGCAGTGGGGGCGCACAAGACCGTTGGGGAATATGGATCGGGGGCAGAGCGCTGCGGTGGTTAGAGATATGGACCCTGCCGCTGCTGGCGGTGGTGGGAGGGAGGAAGAAGCGGCCGATGCGGGAGATGGGGATGGGCAGGAGGATGCCAGGGAGGAGATTGTCCTTGCGAAGCCCCCCGGGGAGGATGATGTTGTATATCCTTCGCAGGTGGGGAGTTGATGATACGAAAGAGGGGTCTACCTGTATTATAGTTTTACGATTATTTCCATTTTTCCTTCCCTTCCCTTCTTTACTTTAAAATAAAATAAAAGAGCATATCATACCAATCATAACATAATTCCAATCCGCTTTTTCACCTCTGACCCTCCGTCCCTCACCCAATACAATACAACAAATCCCCTCATCCCCCACGGCACTTCCCCCCACCAAACTTATCACCCTTCTCATTATCCCCCCTCTCAATCTCATCATGTATCCTCAACCCTATCCTCCCAACCAACCAAATTAGCCCCCTCCCTCATAGCGCCAATTAGAAAGGAAACAACCCACTAAAAACCCCTTCCTCCTCCATAACCCCCTGAACAACATTCTCCCTCAAAACCTTGGCCGCTTCCAGCGCCTTGCGCACTCCTTCGTCCCGTCGTTCTGCGGGCGTGTGGCGGAATTCATGGCGGATTCTCGCTCGGGCTGCTGTTAGGGTTTTTGTGTCGTTGGCGAAGGCGAGGCGGGTGGCGCGGAGGAGGGTTAGGTAGGCTTGTGGAGGTGTTGTTGGGTGTAGTAGTTGTGGCATTTTTTTTGTTTTATTATTGGTGGTGCGGTGGTGGTTGTGGGGTTGGAGTGATGTTTTGTGGATGGATGCAGGGGTGTAATAGATGGGATGGATGGATGGCTTGGCGGTGGGTTAGGGTTGTGAATTGGAACTTGTCACTTGTTATTTGTTTGTGTTCGTGGGGGGAAGGTTTGGTGGGGGTGGGGGGAAGTTTGGGGTGCTTGGGAGGTCTGTTCATAGAGTGTCACTCGGGAGAAATGATAGGAGACTGGAGATTTGTAATTGCGAGTTTGGTTTGGTGATTTGTTTTTAATATTGGGTTGTTTAGGAAAGGCGTTTGTAGGAGCTCATGTTACCGGTATTAGAGGGTCAAGATTGTCTCCACAAGTGAGGAGGAAGAGGAGGAGGAGGAGGAGCAGGCTGGGGGGTATCTACAAACCCAATTCCTGTCTCACCTTGCTGTGTTCGGAATGTATTCTTATCGGGAGGTTCCATGTGTCTTTGAAACCTGATATATGGACAAAAGACGCGGTCAAGCATAGACTAATTATCCTTCAGTTTCCAGAAAAAGCACATTGTTGGTCAACGCACTTTGCACTTTGAACTAGCCGATCAAAGGGTAGAAGGGGCACTGGAACTACCGGCAGCGGGCATCTGCCCGACCTCTGTACAAGTAGTGCGAGGGTATTCTGATGATCCGCGCCCGGCACTTTGTCCTGCGGCATTTTATATTCCTTACCGGAAAGTGTTTTTTTCTCGCCAGGTACCCACCGTAGATAAAGTGATCTTTACCCGCCGTAGTTCTCTATTGTTAAAAGTCTTATTCTAACCTTGGCAGAGGGTATGAAGTGCAAGTGCTGTCTAAACGAGGCGTGGGTTCGGTGTTATTTTGTGGATATTTGCATTTCCCGGAGGTGCAGCGGGGTGAAGGCCTATCGAACTGGAGAGCCATGCCGGTGCGGTAAAGTCAATAAGCTTAAAAACAAGTTTGATCTCGGGTGAACTAGGAACGGGCCCAAATTTCGGAGGCCATTGTGCGGGAATGCTGCACTTGAGTATCCGTGGTTTAAACGTAAAACTTGGGAATCTGGGTTTAGGGCTCATGTTGGCTTGGTTGTAATATGGCGTCCTATGGTATGAAATTGGGAGATAGATGGCTCACGAGAGGAATTCTTGCCGAGATTAGCCGCCGCCCTGGGGGGTCATGTAATAGGTGGGTGTACTCGAGTACTCGCGTATGGACGAAAGTGATGGTAGGGACAGGGGTTAGAAAATGTATGTATCAGCATACGTTTTCTAACCCCTGTCCCTACTCGAGTACCATCATCTAGTACCTATCTCAGACAATGATACTGCGACCGGTGTTATCAGTAACTTGACCCCATGTTAGTTCGCCGAGAGATACATTATGGTACTTACTTTACCGATCACATGGAAGATTTAGCTTCCGGGGAAACGTTCTACCGTACGGCGTTGGGTACGATGGAACATCTACTGACGTCTTTAGGGTCAGTGACACCTCGCGGGGTTTGGGGACCTGTCGGAACTTGAGCCGCGTGTGATCCCAAAGGCTAAAAAGGATTAAGCTACGATTCGCCTCGGAGAACCCCACAATTTGTTGCCAGGTGTCTTGGCAATATCAATCTGTTGGGTTGGCGGTCTCCATAATATGTGGCCTTTGCTGAGCCTTCAACAGGACTTCGGACATGCACGGACAAGGGCTCGTGCCGCCCGATGAGCTCCAGGACGAACTGTAAATGGATATTATAACCATACCTGTCGTTGCATGAGAGTATTAGGATGGGGAATGAATAATAAATTTTGGAAATCGAGACTTTAGTCGAGGTTTCGGTGTTGCTTGGCATGGAGACGTTGATCCACACCACCGTACCTAGGGGTATCGTGAGCCTTGACAAAAAATAACTCGGAGGAGCTCCCTAATTTGTTCCCAGGCTTTAGCCCAGGTCTTTCATGATATCGGAGGTACAGTTGTTCCCAATCGATTTCCCGGCTAGCATGGGGCCTTTCTATTATAATATCATTCCTCTTGATTCACCGAAATTTTAGCTTGAGTATCACGAGTGGTAATGTTCGACGAGTAAAACAACAAACAATAGGGTGTGATGTGTCTCGTGATGGACAAAACGGGTCGAACTAGACACCGACTAGAAATACCCAATTGAATCAAACTGATCGGAGGTGGTGGTGAAGTTGCATCCGGCACAAGCATGAAAGGAGTTACTGTGATAACGGGCCGGGTAAATAATTATCTTATCATTCATTAGATGTACTGGGCAATGGTAGCACGGTACGTACGGTAAACTCACCTAGAGTTATTCGGGAATTCTGGTGCCTCCTTAAGGAGCTAATCCCAGGTGTTTGCGCGCCTCCATGTTCAGGAACGAGGTGTGATAACTTACTGCAAAGTGGCGGGAGGGCCAGACCCCCCAAAATTAATGTATCATAGTGTGAATTCTGAAAACTCTATTTAAAGAGCATCAGGTAGAAATGTCCCCCCTCAAAACTGTGCTTGGTACTTGTATCGTCCCCAATTTAGCTTTAATCAGGTTCCTCCTTCCAGTAAATGCTCTCGTGAGTGCTATGGTATTTACCGGGTTGCAGACAGCTATATCCAATCACAAGATCAAGCGGTGAGGTTGTCTGTGCGCATCCGTCAACGGGTTATTGGCACCTAAGTCTAACCGATTCCACCCTTGGTTAGAACTTGGAAGCGGAGACCGGATCAACCGACGATGGAGATAGCTTAGTGGCGAGCGCTCCCATCACTCTGCGGACAAACATGTCTTTCACCACCTGCAGAAAGTAGCTATCCGGAGGCAGGTATAGATGCAGGGGGATGGACCGCAATTAGAGTAGATACTGCTAGATAGGTGGGATACCGGCAGCATACCGGTATGGGGGATGAAGGCTGAATGACTGGCTAGGTGGAACTGGAGACGGTGTGTTTTCCTAATTCTCTATGGCACTGGGAAAAGCAGGAAGCCCATCATCTGTGGAGTATCACGAACTTGGGTGCATTGGAGGATACCGGTACTTGTACGGAACATGGAGGGCATTGCAGCTAGGAGGAAATAGCGGATAAGTTACAGCTTGATAAGAATATTACCGTGTGCTCCCACAGTGTGTAACTTCTGATGGCGCAAATACCGTAAAAACTCTTGAAATCTGCCATCAAATTATCGGCCATGATCGGCGCGTTAGCCCGGGATAGGTTTAACCTGGCAGGTTAATAGAATTGCGAATACCGGTTAGCGAGACCCAAGGTGTCCAGTGGGCCGATCTTTCACTGTGTTGGGAAAACGCTGATCTTCTCTGGATTTCTTGACTGAGATGGCGGATTTCAAGAGTTTTTACGGTAATGGGGGAGGGGGAGCTGGGGGTCAACAATCACTCCTCAGTAATCTTGAGGTTTACCGAATAAATGGTTTGTACCGCGTCATACAAATTATATATACCTACACCACCCAATTCAATAGAGCCCCAACGGGTGGTGCTCCTCCCGAAGCTCTCGCTTACCGGGAAAGGGTTCAAGGGAGGGGCAGCTGCAGTTACCGTCATGACGGGGCCAATGGGGGTGGACTAAAGCTCCACGAGTGGAAACCTATATATTATTATACGACAACACCTTTTTGCTCCTTCTCTCCCTCCCATCCACTCATCTGAAATTCTTGCAGCATCTCCCTCTTCCCAACCTCCACACCGAGGGCGCATCTGAAATTCCTCTCCTACCGGTAGCCCTTTTTTCGGGGGCCAATGGGGGTGGGCTAAAGCTCCACGAGTGGAAACCCATATATACGACAACACCTTTTTGCTCCTTCTCCCCATCCACTCATCTGAAATTCTTGCAGCATCTCTTTCTTCTTAGCCTCCGCACCGAGGGCGCATCTGAAATTCCTCTCCCACCGGTAGCTTTTTTTCTTCTTCTTTTTTACGACCCTACCTTCCCTCCCCTCACCAATCTGTCTCCCTTTGCTATAACAATCCATTGCATTTGGCTGTTATGGGAGAGCATCCAAAGACTACCCGCATCTTATCGCTGTCCGAAGGCTGGGATGGAGAGTTGGGCGCTAGTGATCGGGTAGCATCGGCGAGGAAGGCTGTCCCAAAGTCCTCAGTTGCGTTAGCACTCGCCGCGAAAGAAAATGCTTCTGCTATTGTTAAACTCCTGGTTGAGGCTGGAGTCGATATAAATTACCAAGACGAAAACGGCGAGACAGCCTTACACCATGCCTCAAGACTTGGCCATGTTGATTGTGTTGAAGTTTTGATTGAAGGAAGCGATACACAACGCGCCGATGTTGAACTAGCCGAGAAGAACTATGGATGGACTCCGCTGTTTGTTGCTGCTGTCGAAGGCAAGGAAGCGGTTGTTGATCTTTTGGTTGAAAATGGTGAGAGTGACGTGGACAAGCTGGACTTGTCTGGCTGGTCAGCAAGGGAGCATGCGACCTTGAGAGGGCATCTCCGTATCGCTAGAAAGCTTGCAGAGGCAAGCGACACCTGCGGGTCATCGGGATCCGTGAGCCCAGCTCTCTCCTCGAGACCGTTAACACCGCCTGCTACGCCATCATTGAGCGGATCATTCGGCACTAATGGATTTAACTTTCCTGGCACTCAATCACCCCCTGTCAAAAGCTTTGGACATCGGTATCTGAAAGAAGGGGAAGCTATGATTATAGTCAACTTAGGGAGCATGGATACAAGGAAAGGCGTCCCGGCAGTTCAGCTGGATAATATTCCGTTGGCCGAAGCGCATTTAACCCAGTTGTTGGATACAGCGCTTTCTTTAGTTGTCTCTGCACAAAATGCAATGGGTGAACCGACAATTATTGATCTTCCTGTGCATTCGAATATTGCTACCGATGACCCAATCGTTTTCGAAACAAAGGATGCAAGCAAGGTCAAACTCACGTTCGACATTGTTCCTACATATGCGGGATCAAAGGATCAGATTGTAGGCAGAGCTGTAGCACTTTTGAGCTCAATTAAGCCGGAACTTGGGAAACGTAGGGTTTCTCTACAGGGTGGTGTACAGGTTCCAATTCTTGGCGCTAACCTAGAGATAATTGGTTGCTTGAACTTCGAATTCATGATTGTCACTCCATTTGCCCACCCTAATATAGAAATCACTAAGCAGCAAACCTACTGGAAGAGTTTGGCAATACCAAGAGTAAGTTTCTCCTCTCCAGCTTCTATGTTTGGGCCGGTGCTAATATTGTTTCATAGGTTATTGGGCATAGAGGTGATTGGGCTCTATGGAATTCCCCCATTGTTGAGGCGGCATTTACCTAACCATACTGAGAAGGCCTCGGAAAGAATTTTCCAGCACGTAAATCCCTACAGCTTGGAGAAAACACCATTCTGGTATGTTCAGTCATAGGATAGAATACTGGAAGTTCTATTGTCTGGGTCTATGCTGATTTAGTGCTTAGTCGTTTATTGCGGCGGCAAACTTGGGTGCAGAGTATATTGAGGTATGAACGCGATGACCTCGGACCCCTTCACATGTGCTAATAATTTGTAGTTTGGTAGGATTATCTTGGATGGGGTTTAAAATTGGTGCTTTGGTTTTGCTGACAGTGGCTTCAAGATGTTCAACTCACAAAGGATCATGTGCCTGTCATTTATCACGACTTTCTAGTCGGAGAGACCGGGATTGATGCTCCCCTACACATGTTGACACTGGAGCAGGTACTTGCCCTGTCCTAATGCAGTTGGGATTGGGAATCCACTAACATAGGTAGTTCATGTCAATGAGTCATCAGCCAACTCATCGGTCCAGGAAGGGCTCCCCTGAACGTATTCCAAATGGCAATCGAATATCGGGGGAAAATGGAACTCGAGAGGGTGGTTCTCAGCCCACTCTTCGGAGACATAGGTCCATGTCGTTACACGATGGGGATGATACAACACAGGCGGATTTTGCAGAACGTATGAAGCATACCAGAGCCTATAAGTTGCATGGTTTCAAGGGAAATAGCAGAGGTACTAGTATCTCTGCGCCGTTTGCCACCTTAGAGTCGGCTTTTAAGGATATTCCCGTCGGTACTGGTTTCAATATTGAGCTGAGTATGTGATCCTGTCCCGTAGGAGGGTTTCAATTGTGCTAATCGCGGGACACAGAGTATCCGATGCTCCAAGAAAGCGAGGATCAGGGTATGGATACCCTCGCTATTGAGAAGAACTCCTGGGTCGATAGTGGTAGGGTTCTCGACTGTGGATAAAGCTTTGCTAGTTCGTGTTGCTGACGATCCTACAGTTTTGAAGGTTGTTTATGATCACGCTAATGGTCGTGATTTGATCTTCTCGAGCTTCAACCCAGACATCTGTCTGTTGCTCTCATTGAAACAAGTATGTTTGGCTCAGCTGGTCTTTTTCTTTCAAAATCGCGACTTTATACTCACTTTTTGTCTAAAGCCATCGATCCCTATTCTCTTTCTTACAGAGGGTGGGACTCATCCAATGGCAGATATCCGGGCCTCGAGTCTCCAGGAAGCGATCAGATTCGCTAGTAGATGGAACCTTCTCGGGGTTGTTTCTGCTGTCGAGCCATTAGTCCTTTGTCCCCGCTTGATTAAAGTCATCAAGGAATCCGGGCTTGTATGTGTGACATACGGGGATATGAACAACCTCCCAGCGAATGTTAAGGTGAGTTGACCAACTTTGCTGGGTTGTCTGAGGCAGTTTTACTGACTGTATTATCTTAGTTGCAAACTGAGCAGGGGGTTGACGCGGTTATTGTCGATAACGTCCTTGCGATTAGGAAAGGGCTTACTCACAAGGAGAAGTTGCCTGAAGCTTCCTAAACCAGGCTGGCAAATCTTTTTCTTGTTATTGGTCTTTTCATTTTATTCATTTCTTTCCACTCTACTTTAGCTATCATATTTTCTACTTTCCTCCTTCGTGTTGCCAAATCTTCCTGCCTAGGCTGGGGTTTGGGTCTGGGCTTGGACTTTATCAAATTGTTCAAGTTCTTTCCCCTGTCCTTTCTAAGATGACTCATTTCTTTTATCATTGGACAATTGTCGTTTATGCACGCGGGTTACACTGCGAATGGGCTGGGTTTGTGCTTATCACGAGATTGTGGGGGGTTTGTTTCCGAGGGCAGAATTAACAGACGACCTTGGTGCGGGGAAGTCATGGTAGCTGCTGTCGTTTTTTTCTTTTTTCTCTCTTCTGGTTCATGACGCCCATTGACCAGGAGGCACATACGAGGTTGTTTGGCGGTCACCAGGAAGGAGGTAATAGCCGGAATGTGCCGTGACGGTTATTCGCTTTAGAGCATCCGAGTGGGTCGTGATGATTTCCGAGTGATAGGTAGTGACTGTGTTGACGTTGCCTCGGCGGAGAGATGGTGGATTGAGCGTTGGTTTTGGTACTGACACTTTTAAATTTTTATATCACGAGAAAAAGGAGGGAGGGAGGGGCTTTTTTTTTTTTTTTTTGATCAATGGTTATAGAGGTTCTGGATGGCCGGGTTTTGCATAGGCGGTATCCGGGAGTGGCGGGATCTCCGTCAGCTAGGTGTTCAGGAGTTATGTGGTTATGTTGTTTCACTTGGTGACCAATGGTTTAGGGTGCCTCCCATAAGGCCAATAGTGCATAGCATGGAAGGGGCAAATGCATGAGGGTTTGTAGAAGTGATCAGATCTGCATTGTAGGTATTCATACTATTAGTATCCTACATTTACATTAAATTTGCGATGGAATATGCCTACAAAATAGTCTTCAGTGTGGTTGGATTAAGGTTCTTCTATTATGCAGTTTTGCAAAAAATAGTTTTTTTCAATTTTTTGGAAACCTTCATTTTGGGCCCATTATTGCCACTTGTTATAATGCAAGGTATAAATTCCCCCCTCACCACGATAAACCGAAAGCCCAAAGGTGATAAGTGCGCTGCAAACCCTAATGATAGAAGGAAACTACCTGCATCTCCTTGCATCATAATAGCTAAGAGTGCGTCTGGTTGCAACCGGAAACCTCAATAATGACCCTCATTATAGAGTTTTGAGAGAAAACATCATTAAATTTTTGTGATAAAGTGTCGTGTCTGGTCAACAACAAGTGGCAACAATCAGTGGGCGATGAAAACTAAGGGAGGGGGCGCGCATAGTAGGCTATTTTAATCAGTGGAGCCGGCCCATCAATATATATTCGCGATTTAGCGAGAACTTGTCCCTCTAGCGGGACTGCATAGCTAATGCTTTCCTGGCCCTTTAGCCCATTATGGGTCACGAGGAAGTACTAACTTGACCTACTTCCTATCGCCAGTGAAAAATTGTCAAAAAGGAACAACTCGGGACTATCATAAGATCAAAATTTAATATTAAAATATGCCCCATCACTGGCGCGAATTGTATAAATTACTGGAGAAGGAATATGAAATCTCAAAGCCAAACGGAACTGGAAGCCACGCACAATCTACTTATTCCTCGAATACGTCTTCTCAAGGGTCACCATCCCTCCACCACATCTCCTCTCACAAGCCCTAGCTTCCTTCCCTTTCCCCTGCTCATCCTGCTCTGCCACCCTCCAATAAACCTCCAAAAGTCCTGTCCTGAGTGCATCCCTCCTCTCCCAGCTCTCCTCGCTAATATCCCACTCGTGGAATTCCTCCCAAGCCCTAGCACCCCGAACCCCCGCCACATCTACCAACCCGAAAGCCTCCCCTTGCAATCCCGTCGCGAATACCACACTGGCGAAAATAACCCTTTGCAGCGCCTGCCAGTCCGGGCCGGGATGCGTCATAGAGATTGACAAAGATTCAAAAACATGTGGGAGGGTATTGTGCACGCAGTCTTCCTGGCGCGCAGCGGTGCAGGAGGTAGAGTCCAGACAGAATTTCTTGAGGATAGGAGCGAGGTTGTGAAAGTGCACGAAGAGCACCTCCGGATGCCCGGGGGGGCACGCACCCGCAAAGGAGTCGTGAATCGCTAGACTATGCGAGTCATAAGCATCGAGCACTAGGGGAACATACGAGTCCTGAAAACTCACGCACAGACTCCGCAGCGCAAGCACCTGCTGCACAAATTCCTCGGAAATCCTGGGCAATTCCGCCAGCAGCCTGTTCCCGTCGAGGAATATATCCAGCACCTCCCGCGAAACCGAAACCGGGGTATGCGTCTCCTCGCTGCGGACGATAACCTCACTGAGCTTCTCCATGTTCTCCGCTATCGTGTGGACGATCTCGGTCACGCGGTGGAGGAATGGGCTTGTGGCTGGCTCCGTGACGGTGCCATTCTCGCGCTGCGGGAGGGAGGCCGCGGCGGCGCGGCGGAGGCGGTCGAAGTTCTCGCTCATGTCGGACTTGTAGTGCGAGATTATGTCTAGTAGGGCGCTCTCGCGTTCTTGGAAGAGGGCTTGCTCGGCTTCCAGGGATTCGATGCGGAGTTGGAGGTTTGCGCTTTTTTCACGCTCGAGTTTGAGCTGCGCTTGGAGGTAGCTGGCTTGGGAGTCGCTGGTGGATTTGAAGCGGTGCATTTTGAAGTATTATACTGGTCTGTGTGTGCTGGATGAGGTTTTGGTATTATAGGTGTGTAATACTCGTAGGAAGGAGTGGGGGAATAGTGAGAAAGCTGCGGATTCGATCCGCAGCTTTTTATTCCCACAAAACATTCCCCCCTCTTGAACACTTCAAAAACGGTGAGTGTCAGATGGTTTTTACCACTATCTGTCTTGCCCATCCAACTTGAGCAGTTTTCAAAGGGACCATTCAGGATCATGTGATGTCACTCACAAGTCCCGAGAAATACCCGCTTGGCAAATTTGGTGCTTAACATGAATTCTCATGAAGTTTTTTTCTAGAATTTCCGTATTCAAGAGGTATTCTAGTCAAGGGATTGGCTAATATTGCTTTCGTCATGAGAAAAATGTCTGGCTTGGTTGGCATTGATGATCATGTTTTCAAGTTGCCCGGTAGAATGTTTCTTGAGCGCTGGGATGAAACAACATATTTGAATACCGGCACTAACTATCTTAGACAGTCAGAAGTGGAAGCTGTAAGAGTTTCCCTGGGAGGTAGGTGTAAAGTTCAAAGTACGAACCGTAAGGAGAGGAGTAATAAGCGAAGAGTCAAAATAGGAATCGATTGTAGATGAAGAGTAAGAAGGAAAGTCCATGTAATACTCGCTGTTATCCGCTCTGCTGATTCAGCTTGTGGGGTGTACGTATATTATGAATTTTCTCGGTTGACTTGACCATGCCAAGAAAAAGGGACAGATCCTAAGGGCCTGTTCGGCGGGAACGGAAGGCGGGTCAACTGTTCCGTTTCGCAACAGTTTCGCATATAAAAATGGTTGTCCTTCCGTTTTAAAACGGTCAGAAATGGTCACTTTGTATGGGGGAACGGAACAAAACCGTTCCAACCGAACAGGCCCTAAGCAATAGGTGGTTCGTGTTGCTAGGATTTAGGGTCTATTATGTACTCGAGTACTCCGTACTGTAGTCCCGGAGGACTTTTATTTTCCTACTCTTGCTCAGGGGGGCAGTTGAAGCTGTTGTGGGATATGATCCAAGGATGCCCCCTAATATGATTGGTCACAGAAGGTGATGGTGGGGTTGTGGTCAGTTGCGTTGCAGAACAGTAACCGTACATGGGTAGATCATGAATTCATGGTACTAGTGTAGGTCATGAATTCATGGTACATCCACCGTCCCTCTTACACCTCCAGTGAAAGAAATAACAACAACAGTGACACATCACTTTTCGAGTTTTGACCAATACAATCCTTGGATTTTATCTCATGATATTCCCAAGTCTTTATTTTCCTTCACGAAGGTTAATATCTTTTCATCACATTAAAGAGATAAATCAGTTTCTTTTTATCTATACAAACATCTTTATAAGCTTAGTTCATTACGGTCTTTCGAATTATATCGTTAGCGATGGTTAATGCTAAGAAGAACAGTTTTACAGCAACTCAGGTTGCGGAAAATGGCATGGTGATGGGTGCAGCTTTTATGCGCATCCTAGAGTTGGAAAAGGAGGTGGCGAGACTTAGGCACCATGTGTCGGTCTTGTCAAAGAGATTGAACAGGTGGGAAGGGAAGGTGAGAGAGGTTGCAGAGGGATGGGTAGAGGAGGTGGCGGAACAGAAAGAGGAGGTTATCAGCAAAATGTAAAAACCAGTCCTGGTCCACCAAGGGGGGTTATGGTCCCCCTGGTCCTCCTGGTCCACCCTGATCCACCCTGGTCTACATTTTCGGTAAAATTTTAAAAAGTTTGTGTAACCGGTACAGGTTATGTTTGGTTTCGAGTATCGTTTGATACTCAGTATGTTTTATGATTGAGTTTGATACTCAGTATGTTTTAGTTATTGTGTCAAGGTATCGTGTGATACTTGATATGTT
>Ga0307507_10001733_pt1 | contig 48052 bp, 39 predicted proteins | sample 7_EM_MG_FD_207223 | JGI IMG/M metagenome (GOLD analysis project Ga0307507, IMG submission 207223) | Populus trichocarpa ectomycorrhiza microbial communities from riparian zone in the Pacific Northwest, United States - 7_EM | ecosystem: Host-associated > Plants > Roots > Unclassified | place...
CCCCCAAACCTATTATAATTACACTATTGATATATTAGGGTATTGATATAGGCCTACCACACTGATCCTATTATCTGATGATCAGATCGGACTTTTCAAAAATTCACTTTTCAGTACATATATAGATAGATAGACTTGGCTAAAAAGCGGGGCCTCGGACATGCAACGAAGCACTCACTGAAATACTGCCGATCAAAGGGGGCTGAGAGATAAAGCGAATTAAGCAACAACGAGTGTTATGTGGATGCTCTTAGCTCAAGCAATATTTCAGCTGAAAGAGTCGAGCAAGGAAGTGATACGGTAGGTGAGTGTGCGATGGGCGCCACAAAACACTTCTCCTGCTCATCCAGAAACGGTTTAGCAGGTTTCTACACCTAGCCGCCTGCCAAGGAGCTGAGATGCGGAGGTGAATGGAAAAGCTAGCCGACTGCGAAGGAACTAGTTTTCTAGGTCTGGGTTTGGCTTGAACATGACCACCGGTATCGGTTACCAAAAATCATTCGTGACGAACTTCCATATGCTCCCTCTATCCGGATGATCATTTCCATTTGATTGGCTAACATTTTGGGCAATTGACACCATTACCATCCACAAAACCAACGTGAATGTGTAGATATTGGTCCTAATAGGCTAGAATTAGGTTTGGGGCGGGCATTAGAGAAGGGGCTAGACTCTCCGGAGGGATCACAGTTCTGTTCCTTCAATTAGTGCGGGGAACGGCTGAGAGAAGGCGGTGAGGGGTTCATGGTAACACAGCCCAAATTGGCGCTGGGCTTCACGTGGCTCTCGCCTGTGTGGGACCTGCACAGCGATCGAATTCAAGTATTTACTAGGCGGAAAATTGGCGTACTCGGCCCGACCCGCTCTCAGTCTAACTGAATCTCGTGTTCCCAAGCGAGGAAAAATAGTAACTGCGGTGGCTTGTCGGGCTCGTTTCCATGCTAAGAGGTCGAAATAAAGTGTGGCGGAATACGCGAGCTTCTTTGAGCTGAGAGTAGCCTTTAGGGGTAAGACTTTCACAAATATTTGCTGCAGGGTGTCGTTTTGAGACTTTTTGTCATTTATTTTAAGGAAACAACCAACCAAGGAGGGTTACCCTGTGGAAAATCTCGGCTCACACCTTATTCTTCCTCATTAGCGCGAAAACGAGCTTAACCAGATAATGCGGTAGAACAACGGCGTTCCCTAATTACTCGGGTACCGGACAGGCAGGGATTAGAAATTGTATGTATCAGCATAGATTTCCTAATCCCTGTCTGTCCGGTCACCCACGTCCATACCCGAGTACCACCAACCGCCCAGAAATATTTAAAGTTCAAGAAGCATGGTGGAAAGCCTCAATTACCTTTGGCAATTACCCACTTAAGTCAAGGAAATTTTTCTCTAAAGGGGTCTCCATCGATAGCTACTGGGGGTGAGGTTTCCCCGCGACGCCCCACAACCGCTGTTTTTTTTTGGCATCGCAAGGATTTTTGAGTCGTCGCTCAACTCAAAGTACACGGGTACAGGGGTAAGTCGGGCGCGGTTCCACGGTTTTTCCAGGTTTATTTCCTATTCTGGGGGTGCGCCCGACTTTTGCCCGCCATACAAAAAAAAGCCACAAAACGGGTTTGTATGGGCAAAAACAGTAGTTACCGTATATGGGGTGCGCCCGACTTTTGCCTACCCCCCTAGTACTAGTACTGTGCAGTGCCTGCCCACAACCCTTTTTCCCCCTTCCTTTCCAGCGGAGGCTAAGCCGACTGCTAGCTGGGGGGAGGATTGAGAAAGGGAGAAAAGAGGGTATTCCCATGCTAGTGGCTATTTGGTCAATAAGGGTACGGTACCGGTATAACTGCGGGACTTTGTGTTTTGGGGCCACATGACATCACCTCCTGATTGACCTTCACTTCACCTTTTCTTTCTTTCCTTACCTTCTATAACATATGACTTGTCCTCGAATCGCACGGTAGAAAAGACGATGAGGATTTGCTAAATTATTTAGCGTGTCCAGACTAATACTGTACGTCTCCACAAAAGTCAACCACCTAGAGAGCTTTCTTCAACTTCCCTCACTTCAACAAACTCAACCCCACCACCACCATGCCTGCCTCAGAAACAGGGTACTTTGGTCATGATAGTAGGCTCGGTGCTTTCAAAGTTATAGTACCTCACCTACCAAACCTCCTCCTCAAGTCGACAGCACATTTCCTCTCGTTAACTCCACAGTCTCGATGTTGGGATCTGCGGACAACGCTTACCGTCGAGTTTTTACGAAACTTCTTCGCCAAGACGGTCAATGGGTCAGCAACCATCGAAGCGATTCAAAGCTCGACTACTAGGCGACAAAAGGTTGACCCGGACACTTGGAAGGTGGATGTACAGATTCCGGTTGATGGTGCGGATGGGGAGTTGGCTGAGGGCCTTGTGGGAACAGTTATTGAAGAGCTCGGAGATGCGGGTATTGGGCAGTACGTTCCTAAAGTGGGGACTGAGAGTTCGACCGGGGAGTGGATTGGTAACAGGAAAGTTATTCCTGGGGAGGAGCGAGATGAGGCAGCCGAACGGCGGAGAGAAAACTTGAGCGAAGAGGAAAAATACGATCGCTTGATGAAGGAGGTGAAGGGCGGGGAGGGTAGTGGGGTTGTATTATGGTTACACGGAGGCATGTTTTTTTGCTTTTTTTTGCAATTAACTTGAGCAAGACGGTACGATGCTAACTGACTTCTAGGAGGATATTAGTAAACCCCTCATCGCTTCCCCTAGTATTCTTTGACTTACTAAATATTCATATAGCTTCTGTGATCCCGCCACCCACAGAGCCCTTGCACGTAAAGTGGCGAAAACTACTCAAGGTTTGTTTCACCGAACAATCTCGGTGGTCACTCGCTAATTTCTAGGTCGTGTATTCCTTCCGCGATACCGCCTAGCCCCGCAAAACCCCTTTCCAGCGGCCATAATCGACGCCCTGATAAGCTATCTATATCTCCTATATCCTCCGCCAGGTGCCCTACACTCCCCAGTACCCGCCTCTAAAATTATCATTGCTGGTGACTCCGCCGGAGGTGGGCTAGCTTTCGCACTATTACAAGTCCTGCTGCACTTAAACCGTAAACCGGGGCCAGCCCCTAAAGATGATGGGGGCTTCTCGCGAGTATCTTCCCAAGCAAATTTTAGTATTCCCTGGCGATCATCGCAAAGATCTATCCCTCTACCAGGAGGAATAGTGGGACTGAGTGCCTGGGTAGATGTTAGTCGATGCCTCGGTGAGATCCGATTGCCAAATGGGAGTAGAGGAAGCGAGGAGGAATGCATGGAATGGGACTATCTGCCTTCACCTTCTGAGCAGCGAGAGGGAAAATATCTTCCTTCTCCAGCCTGGCCAGAAAATCCTGGGAGGACACATGTATGTTCCCCTATTATCATTTCTCGAAGGGATAGAACACTGACCTAGAACAGCTTTACGCCCCGGATGAGCTAGTTAATCATCCACTTGTTTCTCCAATTGGTGCTGAATCGTGGTATGGATCCCCGCCAATTTGGATGTGTGTTGGGGATGAGTGTTTGCGGGACGCGAATTGTGGGCCTTTCTCCTTTTCATCAGTGTCTCTGATACTAACGATTGCAGTGTTCCTTGCCCACCGACTTTTAGCATCTAATGTCTGCGTTCGCTTCCTGAAGTATACCGCCATGCCGCACTGCTTCCAGCTCACAATTCCACACCTTGAGGTCTCGAGAAAGTGCATTGCAAATGTGGGCGAATTTATCGAGGCTATTTTCACCGATGGAAGTGTTAAGGTTGGTCAAACGAGAGTTGGTCCGAAAGGGGAACCCAAGGGGGAAGTTCCTGATGACGAACTAAGCTTGGGTGGACTTAAGCTAGAGGATGTTGCTGCGTTAATGAAGAACGAGATAAAACTTTGGAAGGAGCAGGCGCAGAGGGAGAAAGAAGTTAGGGAGGCAGGGAGATTGTAGACATGTATTGGCTTGTAAGCTGTAGCAGAGTAGAGGTACGGATAGATATTTTGGGTGGATAAATGTATTCTGGCGATGGTTTTTTGTATGCGTCTAATGAGATTATTTGAGACATCATAGGTGGTCACTCGGGTTATGAAATTCTAAATTGATTTCGTGATTGTGGGTGGAGTGGCATTTGAACTAGTTATATATCCGGGGTTCGGGCACGCGCAGTTCCCTTTTCACCGCCATCGCTGCGCCTGTTTTTCTGGTGGTGTGTTGGCTTCCTCTTCTTTTGATATTACACTATTGTTCCCTTTTCATCTCCCCTTTCTGTCACCGTTTATTATAGTTTTATACAAGTCTCAGTATCAAGGCCTTCTCCTTTGCGCTCAATCGGTTAATATTCCTCTCTCGCATATATGATAGCCTAACGGTACAAATTCGATATCAACAGTGTGCAGACTAGTGCTTGGAATCAGTCTTTGGTCGAAACGGGGCGTAGACCTCCCACCGTGGCACTTTATTCTTGGGTAGATATCTAAGACCTAATCCGGGGAACTTCGGTTCCCCCCTTACCCCTCCTAAAATCAGGTGTTGAACTTCAAGGACTGAATCACAAATTTACACTACGGAAAGCAACTGATGTATAGTTTCCCGTTCTAGTCTCTTCGGTGCTTCCTGGACCCCTCCACATCAACGACTTTGTCAAGCACGTACTGGCAAGACTTGTCTCCCCCGCAATCTACACACCTCTCAATCACCTTCTCTGGAGGCCCCTCAATCACCTCCGAGAAGAGTCCGCCGAGTAGCTTATGCCTAGAATAATAGTTAGCGTCTCACTGGTAGTAAAGATACGTATAACACTCGATACCCAATCTCGACAATAACTAGGAAGAACAAGCTTCAGAAATTAATCCGAATCGAGTGAACGAAAGCGCAACCCTCACCCCCTTCCTCACAATCCGAGGAACCCCTATCCCTACCTCCGATCTTTGGATAGCCGCGATTGCCGTTTTTTCCTTTTCTTTAAAAAAAAAAATCCGTAGTATGATATGATTTTAGGTAATATCATACTATATCTGACAAACACAACCTAAGCATAATTATTGCATGTATTACAGGAAGAATCCCATAGCATATAAAAACACAAGCAAAAGAAATAAATCAATGTCAAAGCTAATACTATCCAAATAGGTAAACATCAAGGTGAAAGCTCGCTCCCTTATGAAAACTTCCTTGAATAACCACCCTCCGCCAGACATGGCTGAACTATATAACTTCTCGTTCATAAGTGGAAAAGTCTCTATAGACAAAGGAAAATTAATACGATTCAAGGAAACAAACGAAACCAAAACTCTTCATTAGTTCTTGTCATTGCTTGTTTTCACCAGAAATTGAAGACGTACGGTAGGTGAAATAGCCGCGGTTGCCGGTTTATCGCATTTATATATATCATACTCATGGCGACTTGTCGGCCTCTACATTACCATAATATTAACTTGAGTAAGAGAGATAGGTCTTAGCCCATCGAAGTTACTTGTGTCCCATGGGTGGTAAGACTTTCTACTTAGCTGAAAGAGGGAATTAAAATAAGAATAAGGTAGTTCGAGTCTAGTAGCTTAGATCATCTAAGTTTCGGGACAATCTCACAAAGAGTTAGAGTCCTCCTTTATCTTTAACTAAGTTAAAAACGCAGTGTTAACCACATCAAATAGCAAGTGGAAACCCGCCGGCACTACCCCACATATCTTGTTAATTTTGACAACTGCAGTTTTTAGCTTGGTCACCTTATTCTTGCTCTACTAAGTGTTGTGCTGGTATTTTATCTTCGGTCCCCATCAAAGTACTATAGGCAACCCGGACGTCCTGAGAGATATTTCTCTTATCCAAACTGGTAAGGTATTATATAATAGGTAGCTCTCACAACTACCACCACTACCGTTCTAATAGCCAGCTCTCAGAAACTTACAGAGCCCTTCCAATTGATGGAGCCCAAAGAAAAGAATAAAAGTGCAATCGCAATAGGCTCTAAGCAGAAGATGGAGCAAGAGACATCAACAAAACCATGAAACCGATACGCAATAACCGCCTATTTCTTAGCCGCATAGCCGCATACTTGCATAATGTCCGCATATCCGCTCAACTGCATAATCGCATGCCTTATAGGCAACTCAACACCAATTCCCCAACCAGGACGTAGTAACGAGGCAGGAAGGAGAGGGGGAGCGAGTAACAGACTCACCCCTGAGTTCACCGAGGCTTCGGCACTAATTTATTGGGGCCTCTACTGATCAGATCTTTCCCCACACAGAATACGCGCCTGTCAGTATTATTGCGCAGACGCGCTCGCCCGCCCAGAAGAGCGTAGTAGCGATCTGCAGTTATTCAGCCATAAGCGGGGTAACGGCGTTTAGGCGCCCGGGACTGCGGAAGGTCACCATAAGTGCGGTGAGCGGAGAGGTTGGCTGTGGCTATTCGGGTGAAGTAGAAGTGGTTGGCGTGGGACTGAAGGGAGGTGCTGCAGCCGTTTTCCTTTCATTTGAGATTGAATTCGACTTGTGATATCCGACGAAGTGACTGATAGGTTGAGATCCTAGACAATAATAGTATACCACTACCGCTGTGCGGGGTACATCGGGAAACTTTCCATGTCTCCACCCCCCTGCATGAGTAGGGGAATATGATCTAGCGCGAGAACTTAAAGGTGTGTACCGCAGGCCTCTAGTACAGTACAGTAAACACAGAGTACTACCAGTAAAGTACTTGTAAGAAACAGTACCACTACCCCACTACCCTCTGTGGTGATCGCATTGCACTACAGGAGCCCGGAATTTCTTCCTATTTCTAACAAACCTCTCTCATAATAACTCGTTCCTAGAGTACAGATATTACCGTATTCCATAAGCGACCTATCGCAAAACGCCGCCGCCAATGTCACCAACAGCCTGCGAAATCTAGCTATTCTACCGGTACTGTATCTCAGTATTGTATACCCATTTCGAAAACCTGATTAAAACAAATCAAACTAGCTCACATAGCTCCTAGATAGACACAATGCCTTTTTTTTTACCAAACAAATAAACCAGCTTAAGCTAGTAACTAGAAATATCAGACTTTGTCTCCCAAGATCCAATTTCCCTCATCTTGACTTATGAAAACTTGGTTTCTTTGGTATTTGTTTTTTCTATGGTGCCATCACTGGTGCTCAGTAGTGGCCTGGGGGTAGCATTAGTGCTGCCCCCTGCGCCGAATCTGGGCAGTGATATTGAATTTGTTGTGGTGCTTTGACTCACTCAAAGGTTGCTGGGTGATGTCTGGTGAGTGAGCAGGGCTGAGGTAGAATGTTTCAAAAGTTACCTGGACCAGAGGGGGAAAGCATGGATTGGTGGGTGACCTACCGACCAGATTATGGGCCTTTGCTTACTCATATCTAGAGCAATAGGGAATCTCGTGATATATCCTGAGGCATACCCAGCGGTAAACTCCCTAAAGGTCGTGAGCGGGCAGTGTCTTCCATCTCGTCAAGAGGGTGTAAGAAACTAGGACTGACCTTCGCCTCCAGTGAGCCGGGACTAGCTGTGTAGGAGGCCCTGAGAGGGGTTTTTTATACAGAAGGCGAGGGAGGGGTCTTATGACAGAGTGGTCAAAAGGAGGCCTGGGAAATTGTTGGAGGCAAGTGCAATATGACATGTCCAAGTAGGGTCCTTGTGCCCACGTGATTCACAACTGTGACAGGTAGTATATACAAGTACGAGTAATCCGGGGCTTCTATTCTATCTCCCCTAATCACTCCCCTCGTTGTGTCATCGACTGATCAAATATCCCAGATATCATATGTTTGGGCCGCAGGTGCGGGCGGATATGGGAAATGCGACCCTAGCCCTCATAAAACGCAGGATCTTCCTACCAAACTGTCATAGAGCCTTAGGAAGGTGGCGGTATTTAGTGCTAGAAACCGGGTGTTTATCTTTTTGTCTTGGGCGCCAAACCAGTCCTGTAGGAGGGATATCAGGAATGATTAAAATTACAGGTGACTTGGGAGTCACACGGAGGGTCAAATGATTCTTAGGCCGCTTAAGATTCTAATGATGAGAGCTTATTCTTCTCTAGCAGAAATACTAGTAGTCAACCTGCAGTATGGAGCAGCGAACAACAACAACAACAGCTGTGATTTACCCCATTTTCAGTGACCCATTTTTTTCAGAGTCACCGGGAGGATTGGGACTTCGTTCACAATTCTCCCGATCGAGGTTAGTCATGTGACCATCGTGATGCCCTGAAAGAAATCCAACGTTACAGCAGTTTCTTTGAGGTGACACCAATTGGACAATCGAAGGTTTAGAAGAGATTTTCGGTATCCCAACGAACTCATAGGATTGGGTTATTTCAGATTCAGATTTATGCCTTGTATGTGTTGTTATCATGCTGCTTTTGTGATATCATACTTGGCGGCTACTCCTAGTTGCTATCGTCTCCAAACAAATCTCTAGTTTCCAGTTCTTGATGAGTTCTGGTCGCTTAGCTTCATGATATTAATTGATTTCCCACCCAAGGAGGAGACACCGCTATCTGGCACACGGCCTCCACATCACATCCGAGAGGTAAGCCTACCCAACCCCACCCTACATCTAGAAAGTAGACCCGCGCACCCCGCGGTAGCTGCCGACGGGCCGGCCGGAGACACTATAACCCTAACAAACCAATAAACCACTACCACGGCGGTAGCAGAAGACCCGGGCGGTCACCCCTCCTGGTGCAAGGAATTTTACACTGTGTAGTGCTAGACTGCTCAAGCCCTCTAAGTTAGTTGATCTAGGAACACTATCAGCCAAGACAGTGCAACAACCGCTTCGGCCAATCACATCCCGGCATCCGGGTGCGTGGATTTAGCGACATAGTCGATTCTCTCGTTAAGGGTCCGAACAGATGTCTTCGGCATAGATTATGATTGGATGACTCTGACCTCACTTCTCGCGGCGAAGGCACATGGCAGGATAACTGGAGGTTGACTGAACTCAACTGGTCAGTTTCATGCGTGTTCCTCCTGTTCCTCCTCCTCCGGCTTAAACTCGTCTGCTGGCCTTGCGGAGTGGTAGCCGTGATAATGTTAAAGCGGGGGAGGGGGGATGGGAGGGGCAAGGGAGGGGAAGAGAATCTTGTGCTTAAAACCACGGATTTCTTCCATGGACTGAAGTTCTCGACCAGCGCACATTCTCACTATGGACTCGCACCCTCCGATCCCTTGGGAACCCCCAAGCAGCGGTAATGGGCCGATGTTCACGCCCCTAGATATTCAGATATTTAAGATAGGAGCACTCCTATTTGCTATTTCGTTCGTGGTATACTTGCTTCTCTACTCCAAAAATCCCTACGCAATCTTCTTTTATAATTGCTTCCTGAAGCCCTTCTCCCGAGGCTCGACAGAGCGGAGCGGTGATCAGCAGTATGCCTTAGAGAGTTTTTACAAAGGGCAGGCGGGCATCTATGATGTGACGCGGGGGAAGTTACTCAGAGGGAGGGAGGAGATGTTGGCCCTCGCCGCAGCGCAGTTAAAGTACCGAATTAAGAAGGAGGGAAAGAAGGTGGTTTGGGTGGATATTGGGGGTGGTACAGGGTTTGTTTCTTGTTTATCGACGGAGGTTGGGGAGGGTATAGGGCTGATTAGGATTAGGTACAATATTGAGACGCTGAACAAATATCTTTCGGTTCAGGGGTTCTTTTCAAAGGTTTACTTGGTAGACCTTAGTCCGAGCTTGTGTGATGTTGCAAGGGAGAGGTTTTCCAGACTCGGCTGGAAGAATGTGGAAGTTGTGTGTGTGGATGCCCGTGTGTTCAGATTGGAGGAGAAAGTCGATTGGATCACTATGAGTTATTCACTGTCTATGATTCCTGAGTACATTCCTTCCCTCCTCCTCGCACCCTGCTCTTAGCACCTAGATTGCTGATCTGTGAAGCTTCTATTCCGTCGTCGATTCTCTCTCGAACCTGTTATCGTCCGAGGGCATAATCAGCGCTGCCGACTTTTACGTACAGTCCTCCGCCAACTTTGCCGGAAGGACTTATACCGGTGGAGTGCTCAGTCGCCATGTAAACTGGTTTTCACGGCAGTTCTGGAGAATGTGGTTTGAGTTTGATCGAGTTAATCTTGACGAAGGAAGACGGGACTACTTGGAGTATAAATTTGGGACTGTATTAAGCGTAAATGAACGGTAAGTGCTAGTCCTGGTATCATACGCGATAACTTACTCAGGACATTACAGCAACCGTATGTTGGGTGGGGTCCCCTACTATATCTGGATAGGCTGCCAAAAACTGCACACAGTGACCGACGTCCTAGCACTCGTTGAGGCAGCCGCTACTGAATCCCCATTCCTCTCTCCGATTCACCACATGTCGAAAGTCCAGGCGAATGCCCAACCCTCGGATACCATGCTCAAACTCCGCTCCAAAGGGTTCGAAGCGGCGGCCCTAAATCTTGCTGCGAACATTCCCCTCCCGAGCGCCCTATACCAAAACCGTCACTGGAGAATCTATTATGACGAGCTCTTACAGAAGCATACACAATTTAATAATTCCTACATCTACGCCTTCACTTGGGAAGATCCGCGAGTAGATCAACGTGTGCTAAAGATCAGTTCGAACGACGTTGTGCTGGCTATCACTTCCGCAGGGGATAACATCCTACACTATCTCATCGAAGGGAGCCCTAAGACAATCCATGCCGTAGATCTAAACCCTACACAAAATCACCTCCTGGAGCTCAAACTAGCCGCATTCTCAGCACTACCCTATGAAGATATATGGAAGATTTTCGGCCTAGGCCGACACGAGAACTTCGGAGAACTGTTAGTGAATGAATTGAGCCCCCACTTATCCTCCCGCGCCTTCCAATACTGGTTCGACAACCGAGGAGTATTCAACCCCCGGTCCGGCGGAGGATTGTACGAGACGGGACAATCCCGACTAGCGATTATCGCCGCAAAATGGCTTTTCCGTGTCTTCGGCGTGTCAAAACACGTGGAACGTATGTGTGCCTCCCGAACACTAAACGAGCAACGCGAAATCTGGCGATCCAAAGTCCGCCCCGTGTTACTCTCCCAGTGGGTTAGCTGGGCTATAATCGACCGCGAACAGTTTCTCTGGAGAGCTCTCGGCGTGCCGGGGAATCAGCGGGATATGATAATTCACGACCACCCACAACCCGCCCAAGGGCAAGGAAAAGACGGTGGGAGAGCAATGTGGGAATATGTAGTTAATACCCTAGACCCCGTGGCCGAGAACAGCCTCCTAGGTGAGGATAACTACTTCTACTATCTCTGCCTCCGAGGTCAATACACGGAGAAGTCTCGTCCGGCGTACTTGTATCCGAAGTCCCATTACAAGTTATCCCGCCCGGGCGCACTAGACAACATTCACATCCACACCGACGAAATTAACGATGTCCTCACGCGGATTCAACCAGGCACGCTATCCATCGCAGTCATAATGGACTCGATGGACTGGTTTGAAGCGGGTAGTGCGGAAGCCAGGGAGCAAATCAAGTCGCTGAACGCTGCAATGAAGGTCGGCGGGAGAGTGCTCATCCGTAGCGCCGGTCGGAGTCCCTGGTATATGCGTGTATTCGAAGAGGAGGGATTCAAGGCCGCGAGGGTTGGGGATAGAAGTCCTAGGGCTTGCATTGACCGAGTTAATATGTATGCTTCGGCGTGGCTGTGTACGAAGGTTGAGGAGAGGGGAAAGTTCTAGGGGTGAGGCTGAAGAGTTGGAGATTCAAGTTAAGGTTTACCGATAGATAGAGCCCGTTTTGTTTTCGGTTTGGTGTGCCTTAGATTAAGGTTATTTTTGGCTTGGCTGACGTGTGCTCCCGATGTGTGGAGAGTTCTGAAACCGCCGGGGGGCAGTGTTATGATAGCACGAAGGGGGGGTATGCCCACGTTTATGAACCCTCCGCCCGAAAGGGTTCAGAAAATCCAAATAATAATATTATTATGATAAATAAATTGGTAAACAACATAAAATCAAGGCTTAATTTAGAGCATCCCCCCATTAGCCCTCAACACGACTGCCTACCTACTTCCGCCTACACTGCCACCTCCAAAAGAACTGAGAGGGGCAGAAAAAATTTTCTTCCCGTTAAATATTATGTCCACGCAACCAAGCAGAGTCGGAATCCCCATCATAGGATGAAAGTCTCCTAATTCGTACAGAAAAAGAAAAAAGGAGGAAAGCAAGAAACCCGCCCATATTGTAATTTTAGCCTTGGCAAACTCTCCCGATCGGAGGCCGTTTGGTAGTTTCCGTCGGGGCATTGGTCGGGGGGGGGGATAGATAAGTCGACGCTGATCACTGGGATGCCAGGTGCTTGTATAAACACTACTATTTGAGTCGAGCACAGATGCGTCGTGCAGTTCAGGCAGAAGCGGAATGAACCCGTTTTTAGTGCTAATACAGTGCTTTTGAGCACAGGAATCGTAGAGTCGGTCTATTTATATCTTGTATTCCTGCGCAGTCAAGTGCAATACCCATCGTAGCATATTACAAGTTTAATTCCGCAACAAAACTGCAATGGGGCATTCGTCAATTCTGCCATCGTAGCAAAACCCCCGTCGCGCTTGAAGTACGGCGCCTACTGTCTTCGTCGTCCCTACCTCCGCATACTATAACGGTACTGTACTGTGCCCACCATATCGGTAACTACAGCAGTAAGGGTTCAGAAAGAGATTAAACCAATCTTAGCGAGTGATATAACATGATGGCCTCTGCTCCGTTTTTGTCCCTCTCCTTTTTCCTCCTCCTCCCTCTCCTCCACATACAAGTACGGAGGTACAGCTCCTAGGTTTCATATGTTCCATAGGGGGTAAGGTCAGCAAGCCTCGCTTGTGGAACATACAAACCTTAGACGCTGTACCTCCTCTGTACCTCCGAAAATTCGGGCTCGGGTTCCCGGCAAAGCGCACTGCTGGGCTGCAGTGGAGTAGTGTTTTTCTTGCTCTGCGGAATGCGTAACTAAGCCGACCTATCCTAGCCGTGAATAACACTGGTCTCATTGGATTGGTTAGGTGGGGCTGGGTAGGGATGGAGGAGTAGGAAGAAAGGGTTAGCTTGATCGTAAGGTAGCAATAAATGGAACACAGTACCATGAGCCCTGACAGACACAAACAACTTGGAATGGGTACCAGACACATTAGTCTATCTTACCAATAGCAAGATATTCCAAACCGATGATTAAAAGTTAGCCCCAGTACGAATTGGCCTTGTAGAGATTACTTGAGGCTCTCAGAAGCTCTTCAGAATCTCTGGAATTCATGTTTCAGAGAGAGGTAGACAGCAATGCAACTAGTTAGGGATTCTAATGCCTACAACTCTGGATTTATTTTCACAAAGTTTATTCACTCATCGGCACAAATCTGTTTTTTCACCCTTGCGCAAATAAGGACTTGTATTCAGGTTGCTTTTTTTTTCATTTCGGTTACGGTACTGGGCCGGTACTGTACTACAAGTAGTGCTCTGCCGGATTGCCCACGGGGGACGAAAGGAGAAGGAAAGGAAAAAGAAAGTTGTATTTATTGGGATAGATTCAACATTTGTAGACAAGTACCTTCTGATGGCTGCACTTGGAGATGGGGGGCGTGCGTGGTCTGGTGCGGCTGAGCGTTGTTGCGTGCAGAAGCGGTATGGTGCCAGGTGCCATCGAGTGGTATGGGTGTTGTATGGGTGCTTTGTGGTGGGTGGTACAGTACCGGTGGGAGCGGCGGGGTTTGGTTGCCTTGGTTAGGCTAGGGATTTGGGATTAGTATATAAGTATGAATACCCAAGATCGCCTCAGCCAGGATAGCGTACCAGTGCTGTCGGTATCGATAAATTATCACTCTCCCCCTCCCCCGAACCAACACATTCATCGAGCTAATCGATCGCTCGGGGAAAGCAAGACTAAGAAATGAAGATGAAGAGTTACTTGCCTCCCCTATTCCTCTTCCTCCTCGCTTCCGCCGTGGGCATCCAAGCGCAAGGCACGATTTCCGACGCCTTAGCAACGGACGGGAAGCTATCCACGCTGCGCTCAATACTGAACAACAACCCGGCGCTCACCCAACTCCTCGATGATAAGTCCTACGGTCAGCGGACCTTCCTTGCCCCCTCCAACATAGCCTTAGCCAAGTACACCGCGAACATCACCAATCCCTCACAAACGCTAATGGAGACCCTGCTGTCGTACCACATCATGAATGGCTCGTTTCCGGCTTCCAACTTGACGTCGCCTGGGGGAGTCGCTGCGGCCACGTTTCTGCAGGATTCGCAGTATACGAACCTTGGTAGCAATAATAGTAGGAACGTGGTGTATGCTTCGCAGTACGGGAGTTCGGGGGAGTCAAACACCCCTGGGAAATTGGAGGTTTTTGGAGGAGTAGGGAACAGTGCGCCGATCGTGACGACAGATATTAAGTATGGGAATGGATATGTGCACATTGTTGATGAGTGAGTTTTTTCTTTCTGCCCTCTCTTCCTTTGGATACCAGTGGGGGGGTGACCGAGCTAACGCCGGAGGAAACAGCTTACTACCACTCCCGCAGACATGCACAAGTTCAATGGGAAAACTATCCCCCCCCCTAGCCTCGCTCCTCGATGCACTGAACCGTGTGGGACTCTCTGAAAAGCTTGATAACACGGCGGGCGTGACGTGCTTCGCACCGACCCAGGATGCATTCACTGCGGCAGGAAACCCCGAGAATAAGCTTTCAAAGCCGAACCTCACGGATGCAATTTTTCTTCATACACTCGGGAAAGCAGTATACTCGCCGGATCTGAAAACGGGGGCTTCGTATCCGACTTTAGCGAATGGACAGAGTATCAAAGTAGTCCGTGATGGGGGAGCCTTATATCTTGAAGGTGGCGGGGGTGGGAAAGCCAAAGTAGTGATGGGGAATGTGATTGTCAAGAATGGAGTTATGCATGTCATTGATCAGGTTCGTCCCTCTTTTTCTAAGGTGGGTTTTTGTTGAAGGCGGAGGAGGAGGCTAATTGCGCCATTAGCTACTTAAGCCGGCAAATGTAACCAATGGAACAACCACCAGTAGTTCTTCCCCAAGTTCGACCTCTTCTGGGGGGAGCAGAGGCGCTACCACTTCCCCTACTAAGAAGAATAGTGAGAATCGCATTGTCCCGTCAACAGCTCTGCTCTTTGCTATAATTGCGGTAATCTTCTCGGGGTTATTTTAGTTCAGCCTTGATGTATGTTTGTTTGGTTGTTTGTAATGGGTGATGGGGTGGGGGTTATGCTGGTGGACGGGTAGGAGGTTCATAGTCAAATTGGTGAGAAATTTTCTAATCAATAAAGAACTTCGGGGGGAGTAAGCAAAGTTGCCCTGCACTATGAGCTTGGATGAGGAATTATGAGTAAGGTGGTAGAGACAGAATGAGCCCCGTACAGCGGTGCTCCCCGAAGGGGCTCATAAGCACCGCACGGTACAAGTGACTTATTAGCTCGAGCTATGCAGCACGGTTTTTCGCCAAGACGGGTGTTGCCCGAGGCTCAATGGCGCCAGGCATTGGAAATCGACCTTTGCCGTTGCCAGCCAAAGTCATTAAAATTAACAGTAAATACCCCTTGAAAAACAGCAAATAAAGGCTTGTTTGGATGCCTAGAGATTGAAATCGAACAAACGAGAGATTGGAATCTGATATTCCTTTTTTTAGTTTCGCTTAATAGAGCAATATTATTGGTAGAAACTTTGTGATAACGAGGCCTTTAAGTGATTTGTATTGCGTGCAACCAAAAACCCGAATTGGGGTGAAAACTGTATTGCTCTTGCTTTTGTGTGACACAATCTCTTGAATTTTTTACCACCGGAGGTGGAGACAGACCCCGGAGATTGCGGGGATGTTTACAGGGATTATAATTCCAAAAGAAATAACGTATGCTAGAAAATAGCAACAGAATGGCAAAAGCCTTTTAGATATCTCTCTTTGAATACCGGTATGCCTCTGTAGGGACATTGTGAGCCCTTATCCCAATTTCCTAGGCTGGCGGTTCGTCCTATGTACTCTACTCAAGTCGCCGGCGTTTTTTTTGGTGGGTCACCGCATCTTCAATCCGGAGACTACTGAATGCCCAATATTACAACCACTAAAATCCTTGAATATACTGTAAAAAGAGAAGGGAGTGTCTAAATGGGAGGGCACAATCGGTTGTCGAGCGTTTTCCACCCTGATATTACAGGTACGGCTGGTACCCGACCTTCGTAGCTCAGAATCTGAATTTGGGGGGGAAAAGAATTTGAGTGTGCTGCGGTAGGACTTACCGGAGCAAATGCCAAAGCTCGAGTGGGGTCTTGCTAGTGGCGGGGCACTGTATATCACTACTCCAATTACTATATTGGTGTTCAGAACTCTCATCCATTCTTCCAAAATGAAAATGAAAAAACAGGAAGAAATCACGAGGAAACGGGCGTTGCAGCCTCAGTCTAAAGTCATAAGTAGAAAATTTGTGCCGGGGCAAGCTACCCTAAGCGTTCGGACTCCTACTAGATCACGTATCGGTGAAGCAGCCCTCCAACCATGTGGCTCCGACTCCCTTTCTCCCTACTCACAACACTCCCAAAGAGCCTCTTGCCCACCGCCTATGATCTTTCGTCTCAAGTGCCGACTTTTATCTATTATTAGGAAGGTACAGCACCATATAGTATATAGATTAACCAGCCCTGCTCGAAGCCCTGTCGGCCCTGGGCTTTTTTCTAGACTGTCAACCCCGCGGGTAGAGCATTCTCACAGCCATCACTGGTGAGTAGATGGCAGTTAGCCCGCTTTGGCCGGGTGAGAAGATTTTCAAGAGTTCGAAATCCAGTCGTGTTTAAGCTGTTGAGAAAATGCGGCGGGGACAGTGTGGTACTACGCACGGTATATCTACCAGTATGGGGCAACTACGTATACCGGTATATTATTCAACTTATCATACTAGCTCTTTTCTCAATCAGTTGGTGTATTCAGAAGCCCTTTTGAGCATATCCAAGTAAGGTTGTAACCCGCGCAAGTGCCCTGATGCGCTAAGGGTTGGTATTATAGTTAGGTGGCTGTAGGTCTGGGAGACTGCGGGCATTGCGGAATTTTGTTAATCCGAGGCTGCTGTGTGATTGGGCGCTTGTGAAACGTCGGAGCCTCATCCCACCCCATGTCTTAAAATCCTCGAGACCCCCAAGCTCCTGGATACAACATCCCTGATCGCCCACTAGCGGCAATTGAAAACATCCCAAGCAACATGGCACAAGAATCACCCCCAAACATAGGAATCACAGACAATATCAACTCTCTCAATAATGTTATCAACGCCAACACAGAAATATCTGATGAGGATAATCGGATCTTTGAGTGGCTATCACCTCTAAACCCTCAGCAGCGGCACCAAGCCGTGCGAGCCGATCGGCTCGATGGCGTGGGGAATTGGCTTCTGGAAACAAGCGAGTTTCGGAAATGGAGCAACGGAGAGGATGGGTGCCTCGAGCAGGTGTTATTTTGTTCGGGGGGTCCTGGTGTAGGAAAGGCATATCTGTGGTAAGAACACTCCTCTCCCGGAAAAGGAAAAGAAAACGGATGTCACTGACAAGTATAAAATACCAGTTCCCTAGTAATTGACAGCCTCTGCGATCAGGCTGGGGAAAAGGATCTGGCGGTCGCTTGGCTGTATTGCGACTTCCTTGCCCACCAAGAATAGTCAGCAATAGCCGTGCTCGGCGCCATCCTAAAGCAGCTTGTGAGCACGAGAGAGATTCCGGAGAATGTACGGCAGACGTTTCGCAAGCGGTTTTCTGACCGAGGTTTACGATTATCCGATATAGCGGGAATGCTGAAGACGACTATCTCATTGCTACCCCTGGCTTATATCTGCATCGACGCCTTGGATGAGTCCACTCCGAAGAGCCGACAGGAGCTACTTGGGTCACTACGGGATATTGTTCAGGGGTCGCCTAGTACGCGTGTGTTATGTACCGGGAGGCCTCATGTGGAGGATGAAGTGAAGAAATACTTCACTAATGTTATTACAGTACCCGTCAGTCCGAATGCAGGTGACATTAGGGTATACTTGGATGCGAGGTTGGACGGGGATCCGGAGCCCTATGCGATGGACCATGATTTGCGGAGGGATATTATGAGAATAATTCCTGAAATGATTTCCAAAGCGTGAGTAGCAATACCGGGCACTTCCACGTACGTGCAAGGGCAATCCGCTGACACTAGTAGCTAATTAGATTCCTCCTCGTTTCACTAAATATTGATGCAATTCTAGAAGAGGTGACCATCTACAATAGAAGGAAAAAGCTTGAAGAGATGACAAAAGGGAAGGGGCTGGGACATGCGTATACGGCAACCCTCACACGGATAAGGTCACAGGGTGGAAACAAATCGAGGCTTGGGATGGAAGCCCTTATGTGGATATCACATTCCGAGCGGCCATTGAAGGCTCTTGAGTTATGTCAAGCACTGGGGGTAGAGCGGGGAGATACGGACCAGAATGTTGGGAACACACTTGTAATAGAAACTGTTCTACGCTGTTCGCTGGGGCTTGTCACGGTTGAGCCGTCATCATCTACCGTCCGCCTTGTTCACTTCACTCTCCAAGACCATCTATCCAATGATTCCTCCCTGTTCCGTAGTCCCCACTCGATGATGGCCGAGGTTTGTTTGGCCTTCCTCAACTTCCAGTGGGTCAGGGACCTGTCAACTGCTCTTTGTTCACCACCTGTAGCAGCCCCCTTTGTGGGCTATGCCTCTTGTTATTGGGGAGCACATGCGAGAAAGGAGCTCAGCCAAAGTGTGAAATTACTAGCATTAAAACTTCTTAACGGTTACGATAAGCATATATCTTCTAAGCTACTCTTAATTCATAAAAGACCCCAGTGGCGGTGGCGCCGTCCTAAACGAGAGGGTGGTAATGCCCTTGAGGGATTCACAGGGCTTCACGGCGCGGCCTACCTCGGGATCGTGGAAATAGCGCATGCTTTATTGGAGACGAGGGAGTGGGATCTTAATGCAACCGATTTCGAGGGATATACAGCATTTTCCTGGGCTGCGAGAGAGGGGCATGAAGGTATGGTGAAGATGCTCCTAGAACGGAGTGGTATGGAACCTAGCACGAGGGATACATACGGTCTAACACCACTTTTGCGGGCTGCCTGGGAAGGGCATGAGGGAGTCGCGAAGATGCTGCTGGAACAGGCGGGTGTCAATCCTAATACTGCCGATGATGATGGCGAAACATCACTCTGCGGCGCCGCTTATGGGGGACATGGGGGAGTTGTGAAGATGCTGCTAGAGCGAGGGGATGTCAACCCTGACACTGCGAATCAAGCTGGCCAAACACCACTCTTAATAGCCACCTCTAGAGGGCGCGAGGGAATCGTGAAGATGCTACTGGACCGGAACGATGTCAACCCCAATAATGCGGACAAATTTAGCCAAACACCACTCTTCATAGCCTCCCACAGAAGATGGGAGGTAGTTGCGAAGATGCTACTGGGCCGGAACGATGTCAACCCTAATACTGCAGATGAACATGGCCAAACGCCACTCTTTATAGCCGCCTGGAAAGGGCATGAGAGAGTCGTGAAGATGCTGCTGGAACGGGCGGATATCAACCCCAACACTGCAAAGAAAAATGGCCTAACGCCGCTCTTGATAGCCACCCTCGGGGGCCATGAAGGGGTCGTTAAGATGCTGCTGGAGCGGAACGATGTCAACCCCAACACCGCGGATGAACATGGCCAAACACCACTCTTTATAGCCGCCTGGAAAGGACGTGAGAGAGTCGTGAGGATGCTGCTAGAACGAGTGGGTATCAACCCCAACACTGCGAATCCATCCGGCCAAATGCCACTCATGATAGCCGCCAGGGAAGGACACGAGGGAGTCGTGAGGATGCTGCTGGAACGAGTGGATGTCAACTCTGATATGACAGATCTCACCGGTGAGACCGCACTTTCACAAGCTCTGAATCGTGGACACGATGCTATTGCGAAATCACTATCTGAACGTAGAAATTTCATTCCTCTGTTAGGCAGTGACGGATCTACAGCACTTCCCTCGCCCGAGTCGCCCGATCTAGATCAGCGCCCCTCCAAAAGGATCCGCAGGTCCGATGTTTAAAGCCAAAGCTCGGTGCACCTCCCTAATCCTCGAACTTCCATCTGATCAACTTCAGGCAGGCAGGCGACTGTTTAGCCCTTTAACGCTCCTACCACGCGACCTTCACCTCCTTGCTCCATCTATTGGTGTCATAATACCACTCACATTTTTGTTCCTTTTCCCCCTTTCTTTCCGATCTCTTCTCCTTTTAATCTATTTGCGGCCCTGTCACCCCACTAGAAAAGCGGGGGGAACAATTTTCCACAGACACTGATCGTGCCCCATGGGCGGGGCGAGTGACCGGGAATGAATTAGTGCTGGTAGCTGTCTCACTGATTTCCTCAGCAATCAAATTGACTATGATAGCACTAGCACTGTATCATAGCTTTTTTCCCTTTCTTGGTTTTCCCTCATCGTTAGCTTCAAAGCATGTGCTGTTCTCGCTTCTCCTGTCAAATCAGAGCCTTTATTACTACATACCCTTTGTTTTTTTTAGCATAATAGAATAGAAGCCCCCCGCCCCTTCCTCGCGGCCTTCCCGTGGGAGGACAGGAAGCAATCCTGGTCCAAAGAAACAGTGTTTGTAACTCCCCAACATATGTATCAAGCCAGAAACGGTCGGAATATGGGCTTGCTTACCTTCTTTTTCCTCCCTGTCCATCATGACATCACCCCCCAAAGTACTACTACACACCTTATCGTCCTAATATCCTTGTCCTCTACCAGCATCGCCGAACTACGAGTAATGTCACATCTGCACTTAGCAAATTCAATTAATACACACCCAAGATTTTTCTAAGTGCCTTGATGTCAGTGGTGGCACTACACTGGGCCGCCCACGCAAAAAAAAAAAAAAAGGAAAAAGAAAAGAAAAGAAAAGGCATAGATCGGAAGATTTCTCAACATCCTTAGATTTTAGCTCCCGGAATTTATGCAGATCACCAGCGGAAAGGTACTGTACGAGTACCAGTACCGGTATCGGAACTTGGTTTTGGGTGCCCGCGCCTGTTTGATCACCATCCCAGACCCTGCACCCTGTTAGTGCATGCTTGCCGCACTCTCAGCCTCATTATGCTAGACACTGTTCATATCTCTTGCTTAATGCTTGCTTAACTAAAAATAATAATAAAAATAAAAAACCTAACCCCCAGTATTGAAGAGCAGTTCTTCGGCAGTTATGAGAAGTTTTCTTCAATTATTACGTTTTCTTTGGGGTGTGCTCGCTTCTATTATAGTTTAGATTGTTGAACCTGTTATGATACTGTGACGTGGAAATCTGACAAGAGGTACTCCGGAGGCAGGTAATATTGTGCTAGTATCTTAATCAATGGAGAGCAAGGAGAAACGGAAAAGAAAACCTTCCTTTCCATTCTCCCAGCTCCCGTGCGGGGTCTTCACCTACCATAGCCCTGTACAGTCGGAGCATGATATCATAAAGTTCCTCTGATGGGTCAATGATCGGGCCGAAGCCTTATGATGGGGTCCACAAATTCCAGCATTTGCATTGCCACAAGAAAACTGGAAGGGAATCTTTATAGTCCGGGCACCATATATTACCCTGGATGTAGAACTGCGAGCCTCGGTGTGAATTTCAGAGAACCAATTAACCACCGGCTCGCTTTGCTAACTATCGTGCCTTGAAGCATAAACCAGGAGCATCCAAGTACAAGGAGGCTCGCGGAACGCACCCGTATAATGCCCCTCAGATCTCTCACATAGCGGGAATAGACGTCATTTAGATAAGTTGCCTTGAAACTTCTGATAGGTCGGTCTACGATGATTTTCTTTGGGATCCATTGAGGGCTCCTTGATCTTCCTGCTACCTTGTCACCCGTGCTCCAAAATTGAACTTGGTCTGCTACTGTGGGCTTGAACTAGTTGAATTATCCCAACTTGGGAGCTTGGAAAGTTCAGCAGATCATCCAGCATCTCCTTGATCTCATCTAGGCGCTCATACTACTTCTCGCGGGGGTGCTGTATTACCTCTAGTCAAGCGGGCCCTGGCCAAGGCAAGCTTTGCCTACAGTTCTACTCGTATACCGGTACTAATTAAACCACGTTTGTGAACACGACCGATATTGCATGACACCAAAACCTGAACAAAAAAAGCTGAATTTTGGCGGTGTGCAATGGTAGCCGTGTTTATAAATGTCGTTCAATTACGAGTACCGTACTGTATGGTGCCGGGTATTTGAAATCACCCCAGTTAACAGCTAGTTCAACAATCTAAACTATAATAGAAGGGAGCGCACCCTAAGGAAAACATAATAATTGAGGAAAACTTCTCATAACAGGGATGATGCGTAACCTTTCCATGCTCTCCTAGCACGGATACCCACCGCTTATAACACCCTCATCGGCATATCTGCTGCTACTAGCACCTCCTCTTCGTTTCTCATCCCAAGCCGCTGCTGCAGGACAGACTGCACTTTCTCCTTGAAATCCACCGTCTTTGTTCTCGCGCTAAGATGGCCCTTGTAAATCACATTGGGTGGGTGGGATTTACGTGTGCATATTCCCCATCTCCCAGGGTATTTCATAACTTGTTTTGTCGAGTGAGAGTTCATGATTTCACTCCAAAGGTTTCAATGACTGGGGGAGTTAGAAGGGATGATATAAGTTTCTAATTCTAGGTTACAGCAAAGATGCCGAATATCTAGCTTAATCTTTTGTTGATTGTTTCCTGAAGTATAAATACTCTCCTGTTCTTGTAAGTTTTCGTCTTGTTTTTATAGTGACTCTCCTCCGTCCTTCCCCATCCCCTCCCTATAGATGATAGGCCGGTGTACTTTAAGCGGGGTTTAGGTATAGAGGAAAAGAGAACCTTTCAGAGGAGTTTATGTTCACAAATCAGTCCTGGAACGCAACTTGAAACAATAAAAAATTGCTCTTCCCTTAGGTCCTAGATTTAGATCAGAGTGTTAAATCTGCGACTCCCGTCAGGAGGCAGGAGGTGCCTCTGGGCGATTGAGAGGACCCAATATTATCACAATATATATATCAAGTAGGAGTCTGTAGGACTCATCGCCCCGAACACCCCGACCTTCCAGGTATGAAACTCGTACATACTATTGCATTATAGCACGAGGGTAACCACGAGATTCAATATCGCTAGCATGATACTATGAGCAATGAATTCTAGGGTGAAGAAATTTCGAGGGACAAAAATACCAATATTAGCAATTCAGAGAACGTAAAGGCTCCCTATCTTACCACCCATTGTGTGTATACTTGTATGGCTCAAAAACTTTTCTATATGGGATCTCTGGGAATGGCAGAAGTAATTTCAGCTCCTCCTTGGGGCAAATGTGGGTCCTTCCTTTTGTTACTGTACACACTTCGTTCGGGCAATACACGTACCGGGAGTCATTGGTTCTATGGTTTTGTGCTAAAAGTTGGCGCTGTTAGCCTGATAAGTACGGTAGAATAATAGTAAGTTATGCTCCCTGTCTCATTCTAATTACAGGAGCCTTGGGTACTGTAGATTCGCGCAGATCCGTAAAATAACTGTAGAGCGCTCCCTCCAGCGCCAGTGTAAGTCACTCGTTTGTGAGCCTTCACAAATTTACTAAAGCTCTAGATAAACAGCCCAGAATTAATCAAGAAATAACTAAGTGGTAGTAGCTCATTTGTCAATTACTGGATTATGGTAACCTACACTGTTTCTGTAATGCCTGTCAGGATGGGATGTGGCACAGTGCCTTTTTCTTTGTCTTTTCCTTTTCGAGTTGGCCTCCCGCTAGATTATAACATGTCCTTCATACGTCTACCAGTGGCTAGGGGGTTGGGGCGTGTATGGCATGGTAAATGACAGGACGCAGAAGTTTATGCCGGTACTACTAGAGTGAGACTTACTGTATCGCACCTACCTACCTAGCGACCCGAATACAGGTTCCGTCAAGAGAGGTGTTGTGTTAATAATCCCGGATGGTTCCCGATACTTCCCTGCACAGAGAATACTCGCACACGGCGGGAGTCGTTTTAATAAAGCATAAGGAATGAGACGATTATCATGAAATTCTAGGCGCGCATGTAACTAATCTACGGTCCCATGTGGCATAGTCTTGGTCGGTGAGAACCCCAAACTGGCTTCTTGGAAAATATGGGCATACTGAATTATCAGCACCCAAGAAAACCCCTTAAAAACAATTCCTCTTGCAATCTTGGAAAGAATCCCCTTGTAAAGCTTTTAATGGCTTTTTTATCTTATTTTTACTACATTGGGGAGGAATAACACCGCAGCCCAGGAGGTTAGTCTATGATCTTGATATAGGTAGTTTTACTATTTCCTTTGAGGTATCATCTAAATCCACAAGTGAGCACACACATTCCATAAGAACCCTAGATAATGCAAGTATAGAAAACTAGTTTTATTAAGGTTTTAATCACAGTAAGTCCGTTTCCGGCTGGTTCTAGGGTAATTATAATATAAAATCTGAGGATTTAATTGTAAAGCACTCGCAGGTCATTTGCCCCGCTATATCATCCTCTTCAACCAAAGTACGCAGCAGACCTCGAACTACATGAAGTTTAGGGTAGGAATAAAGTGGACCTTTATCCCCGACTTTGTGCATCCTAACTTAGAGAGAGTAGCTGAGGAGTGAGGGTTTGTATCAAAGTACTGGCTTTCTATTTCGCATTACGGGAAAGGTTTATAAAAGTGCAAAACCCCCCGCCGGCCCTGTGGGCCGAGGCAAAGTCCATAGGCCGGCCTGACCCACGGTGAGTACAGTACTGTGTTGAATTGGGCTATAGTATTTGTCAGGGGTGTACTCGCGTACTCGAGTACACGTACAGTACTAGCGCAAGCGGCACCAACTCCCCGTGTGAGCTTGATGAAAGCAAGACCATAGACTAGTGCTAATTTATTATTTAAATAATTTCACCTGAGGGTAAGGGCATGCTTTAGTTGTCCGGAACTATAATAATAATATTATGGAGGTTCAATTCTTGCGCCATGGTGAGAGGCCTCTGTTGCCGGAACAGGCGGACTTCCACTCTTGCTTGGTAATACCCGGCCGTTTAAAAAAAAGTCTCTGGACGCTCTTGTGCCAAGATAGGTACTAATAAATGCAAAGCGTTCGGAGACTTTTTAAATGGCCAAGTATCATAGTATGCTAAGCTGCCGAGTGGCTTACCGGTATTTATCGGTTAATCCCCTGGCAAATAAGTTATGAATGAACAGTTTTTAATAGCAACCAAAATTTCCCGGACATGACAGAGATGGCGAATCCCAAGAGTTTTTTTTTTTTTTTACGGTAGTCCAAGAGGTCTCTCGTAAGATTAGGAGAGGTTCAATAACTTTATTCATAATTAAGGAGCTACTCGTTCTTAGTTAGGTCTTAAATAGTGGTAATTAATACACGGCCAAGATCCCTTCTACACCTCTAATATGGAGACTGCGTCCTTTGGTCGTAATCTATGACATGGCCACCCACGCGTCCGACAGTAACATGGCGTAGATACGAATCCAGTGAATACCGGCAGAGTCATTTTGGCACCTATTTTTTTTTTATTCGAAAAATACAAATCCTGAGTTGTCTCTGATTACGTCCGCTTGCCATATTTCACACGAGGAAACGTTAAAGTTACCGGTATCAATGTGTATGGCAGCGATATAGCCAGACGTGGCTTGCCAGAAGATTTCTTTTTTCCCTCAAGAAAGGAATGGAGACCGACATGTGCCCTCCACAGATGTGCGCATCTCCTTGTCATAGGGTAGCCACAGTCTTCAGAATACAGTGCTGCAACGATCACGTACTGTACCGGTGCCGCATTCGAGATAGGATCCATGGATATTTGTACGACGGAAAAAATCACTCAAGAGGGAAAGCCAGACCCGAGGTTTATCACTGACAACATCATTCCTTGATGAGTGACTTTTGAACTGAAGGTAAACTCTGGATTACAATGCCAGCTCCACTTACATAGTACGGTACGGTAGAGTGGGCTAACGTTATCACAGAGAAATCGGTACGGTGCCTAGATAGAGGCGGCTACGGGTTTATATATAGCCTTGCAAACGCCTGGGGTTGGAAGTTAAACTTAGAGTTTGGCTCCACAGCATCGGTTAAATGGTGCAGCGGCTCGAACGTGTGATACCCATGGAGCCAGGAGTAAATTCAAAGGACCCCTCGTTGGTTCCCGATGGAGGGTTAAGGACCTTTTCTTGCATCCTACGTTCCACGCTCAGACATCACGAAATCCATCTCGCTGATCAGTTAGACACCGAATCAGCAGCCCAGCCACAAGCCTTCTTAGCACAAGTCACAGGCTTTGCACCGCCCCCCTTTTTTCTGCTTTCCCCCTCTCACCCCTCATTTTCTACCATTCCCTCCTCGCCTTTCCAGCCAGAAATCTTGATATCCTGTTCGATAAAATTTTGATGTCCGTCAATTTGCTTCGTGCTAAGAAAGGAGGAAAATAAGAGTGGGAGCGTGGCAAAGAGGCGGTGCTGTACGTTTTATGCCTGGGATCTGGCAGACGATCTCGGCGTCACCCGTCGCTCCTTTGCTGAACCCAACCTATCTGGTTCTTGGATCCCGTAAGAAATAGTAAGGACGGATATAAACACGCACCTGAAAAATGGCCACTCGGACCCTTGTTCGCCTGTTGTCTCGTTTATGATTGAGTTCGTTTAGGCCTGGCGTACGTATGCCCTCCCGGAGCCAAGCTACGTTCCCCTAGTCTATATCTTGGACGAAACCCCCCTTCCTTCGAATTTCGAAACCATTACTCTCACTCCTCCTCTCTCCCCACACATTGAACTTTATCACTCCTTATCTCACGCTTGTCACCTGATTTGCTATCTTCTTTCGATAATGAGTAACCTAATAGACATCTTCTCCTTCAAGGGAGTTCAGATCATCAAACCCTCCCATCCAGACCAGGTCACCGGGACCCTCACCCTCTCGCATGAGCGCCAGTTTGCACAGCCTGCGGTTGGAATTCCTGAAGATGAGTTTTTGCACATCAAATTCATCTCCTCTTCCGGAGCAACGGAGCTCAATACCCGCCTTTACGGTGAACAAAGAGCCGAGAGACTTGACCCTTGTACCTTTACCATCGAGCTTCGAGCACCAGAGGAGGGCGCACTACTCGTCATTTTCCCCCCAGCAGATCAGATTGTTCCGAAGGAGTACCTAGAATTCAGTGCCGAAGGAGTTGACCTCCAGATAACCTGGGCGCAGGTGGCTGACAGCTTCGCCACCGCGATAAACCAGTGGATTTCGTTTAGTGATGGAGAAGCCGCTGTACCAGCGTATCAACCTAGCTCTTATGCAAACGAGAAGGGTAGCTCTTATGCGAACGAGAAGGGTAGCTCTTATGTAAGCGAGAAGGGTGCGGGATATGGAGGTAGCAGCGCTGGTGGCGCTCCTGCCCCGTATGACCCGAGCGCCTATCGGGACGAGAAATCGCAAGGGAGATTGGTCCTGATTGACGAGGAGAATGGGCATGAAGTTGGTGAAGTTGGTGGTTATCAAGTTCATGCCGTTGGGGTGCAACCCGGAAGTAAAGGTTTGTCTCGCATTGCCACTACAAAATGAGAGAATGTAGCTAATCCATCGTAGAACCCGTTGAGGTCTCACTACCAGAAGATGGTTCGGGCCAGGTCACCGTAAGTTATTTTCTACCGCTATCTACGTAAAACTTTGCATGGCCGGAGATGGGATTCCCAAAAGAAATATATTCTAACCCCAGCTCAGGTCCGCCCCGCAGATTATTTGAAGGACGCTCTCGACCCCGCTTATAGAAACTCGACAATCGTCGGAACTGCCGCGACTGCATCCCGGTTAATTGTCACTACAAGCTCATATATCGCAAACGCTATCCAATCGGGGGCAGACACCTTTACCAAAAAGACAAAGCCTAGCGAAGCGCCCCTCACGTTCAACCCTAGCACTCACAACCGTGTGCGCCAAATTCATACACTTTCCTCGAGCGCTGCCAAGTTGTCTGCACAGGCTGTTGGCCAGGTATCCAAACATGCGCAGAATCTCGGTGCCAGAATTGTCGGTCGCTCGGAGAAAGGGAGGCCGGCAAATCCAGGGTTATTAAACAAGTCATTGGTGGCTTATTCGACAATCGCTGACGGTATTGACTATGCGTCAAAATCTTTATTAGCCTCGAGCTCTAATGCAGCTACAACTATGGTTGGGCATAAATATGGCGAAGAAGCCAGAGAAGTTGCATACGGGCTTACTGGCTCAGTAAAGAATGTTGGTCTAGTATACGTAGATGCGTCTGGCGTATCCCGAAGAGCCGTCGTAAAGGGTGTTGCAAAAGGTATGGTGGTCGGGAAGGTTCGTGGTGGAGGAGATGTTGTTGTTCCGGGCAACAATGAGGTTGTTGATGGCATTCCAAAGGGCTGGGGCGACGGGCACCTCGGTGGACCCCACGCCGGGCCCCCATCGCGCAATCCATCCATCCACACGCCCGGGAACCGTTCACCGCCAGCACCACCATCATATCACAGTGGTAACGGCTCCGCTTCCGGCCAAAGAGGTGACAGTCTTTACTTTCCTCCACCACCAGGAAGCGGCGGCATGTCCCCGCAGCTCACGGGCTCTGTTTATCGATCGTCTAGTCCCGGGGATAGTTCACTGCGTTCCGTCAGCCCCAGGCCCTTTGAGGAGAAAGCCGATTCCAACAACATGCACGGTGGGTACAGGTACTAGATATCGGGCGCGTGGCTGGGACTGAAGTGCTTTTCTTTTTCCTCTTTTGTGTTTGGCTTTCCATAATATTCTCATATTCTGCCTCTTGCCTTTTGATGTGATGGCTGTTGTAGACTACTTTCAGACTATTTCAGTCTGGATGGGCTTGACTCGGAATTGAGCTGGTTGCTGGTATAGATTTTTTATTGTTCTCTTTTTTTTTTCTTAACGAGTAATGATGATTTTCTTAATTTCAGGTGATTAGTTTTTGGAAAGCATGCGAAGGGTATATACTAATAGTGTGAGTAGGGCAAATTTTTAGGGGCAGTAATCAGGTCACCGTATGATACTAGGATTTACCCTTTTACGATGATTAGAGGTAAAGCAAAAGTTAGCGTTAAAGTTTGTGAAATGAAAAAAGGTAAAAAGTTTGACGATTGGTTAGTGGATTGTGTTACATACTGCCGGAGGTCACACAGAAGAGGCCGGAGTTGAAGGGTAAAGTAATTAATGGGGCCGACCAATAAGAGAAAGAGAGACAGTTAAGTTAATTACTATCTTGCTTGTTCATCTATAACTAGACACGCCTGAGGCTGTCGTACCAGTACCGTACATAGTAATCTGTAGTACCGGTATGAATATACATCAATATGAATCCAGTCATTTTCTAAGTTCCTTGGACTGGCGGCTGCGTACCACCCATCAGATCGAGGCATGTACTAGTACTAGTACTAGTACAGTAACACTTCCGACACATACGGCACGTGAGACACGAGTGATGGGTGATGATAAAGTTCAACTATCTATAATACGACTCGTATCATACCATGCATCATGGTATATAGACTTGGGGCGAAATGAACAGGTTCCCCATTATTACTTGACATACTGTAGCCATAAATAGATGCTCTAGAAAGAACCTCTCACTGCCTCTAGAAGCGTAGTACGGTAGTGGATGTTTTGGACTGTATGGGTATTTTCAATTATCTTCATAATCAGGACTTGTCATCTCGACCCATCAAAAGTTGTTTAGTTACTATAAAATTCGGTGGAAGAGTTACCACATAAACTGGCAAGAACTGGCCAGCGCTAGTATTATACGTTGAAATAAGAAGCGGCTGAGGCGAAACTTGCGAAATAAGAGTCCTGAGAGGCCTAGTCCTGGCTATGATACCAAGAGTTAGCCTATGACGTCTTATTGCGATTTCGAGACAAAGACCAGGGTAAAATAATAATAATAATCTTATTTGAACGTAACTAGCGATGGCTGGTTGGTTCTTGTCAGTTTGTTGCGGTATTTGTTCAGGTATGATATGTCAATTCCAAAGCCAGCTTTGCACATCTATATATCTATCCATCCATCCATCCATTAATCCGCCTACCAATCTACACATAAGTTATCATAGCTATAATAGGCCTGGAGAAGGAAAAAAATAAACAATACCCAATCCACCTTCCTCCTCCTCCTCCCAGACCATCTCTATCATAGGTAATAAAGCTTTGCGGTATGATACTAGAAATCCTATAAATAAAATAAAAAGAAAGGGAATAACTTGTCTTTTCTTTTTCGTAAAAAAAAAAGGGAAAAAGGGAAAAAAATCAACAAGAAATAGAACAGCCCATGAGAAGATCGAAAAGAGAAAACGAAAAAGGAAATTTCCTTCAAACCACGCTCTTCTCTAGAGAGGATGGGGCCCTACTCCCCACCGCGGTGCCTAGCATGGTGCTATCACCATCACTGGTTACCTTCTCATCATTGCTCACGCTCCCCTCCTTCTCCACCACTGCCTCCTGTGATTCTACTCCCTTCAGGGGAACCATAGAACTCTTGATAAACACGACCGCAACGACGAAGCTCGCGGCGCCAAAAGCCATAGAGGTGTAAAATGAGTTTCTATAGGCATCCTTTAGTTCCTCCCTCGTCTCGCCATGAATTAGCGAGCTAGCAATGGCGAATCCTAAAGCTGTGCCTAGCTGCGCTACGGTCTGCAAGATACCCGCGATGAGGCCCTGCATATTGTTGGGCGCGCTAGACATGGCGACGTTGAGGTAATTGACAAAGTAGCCGGCCATGCCGATGATCATGACGAGTTCGCCGGTGAAGGTGTACCTCCAGAAATTAGTGTGCACCTCGTTGCGCGAGAAGAGGAGGATGCCGACAATGCCAAGGATCTCGCCGACCGCTATGACCCATTTGGGCGGTATCTTGCCGTATATAGCGCCCAGGGCGAACATGGAGATTAGGGCCACGATGGAGACCGGGAGGAACTCGAGGGCGGCGGTCATTTGGGACTTACCCTGCACTCGGATGAGGAATTGACTGCCGTTCAGGAGGATTATGAAGAAGGTGGCATAGGTGAGGCCGGTTATGGCGACGATGGGAGGGAAGTTGTGGTATGACCAGACTATTTTGGGGATGAGAGGTTCCATGGTGAAGAATTTCTCCATGATGAATTCCTCCCAGACTATGAAGAAGATGATGATTGCGCCTCCGAGGACGATGGGTGCGATTACCTTTGCCTGGTTCCAGTCTGTGGGGGCTTCGGTGAAGCCGAAGACGAGAAGGAGAGCACCGACGGTTATGAAGACCGCTCCTGGATAGTCTAGTTTCTTTGCCCTGGGGAAGTCGGTGGGAGTAGGGGGGACGAGGAGGAAGGCTAGCACGGCGAAGACCATCGATAGGGCGAAGGAGAGCCAGAAGATCCCTTTGTAACCTATCGAGGTGGTGGTGAAGGCGCCACCGACTGGGAAGCTGTCAGTCTTTCATGCTCGGAGAGTTACAATAATGGGCTAGACATGTCGTACCTAGAGTTCCGATAACGGCTCCCGCAGCTTGGCAAGCGCCCAGACCACTAACTGCCATCTGCTGGCTTTTCCCCGTGAATGTGGTTGCTACGAGAGCGTATGATGTTGGAATTGTGCATGCCGCTGCAATGCCCTGAATTGCCCTCACGACGTAAAGCGCTATAACGTTATCGACCCCAGCGCAGATAGCAGAGCAAATAGCGAAGACAAGGAGACCGACAGAGTACACCCTATGATGTCCTATCACGTCGCCTTTAAAAAGATCATCAAAGGTTAGCCTCTGGTGATATTACATGATGTAAGGAGTAAGTAAGGAAGGAATGAGAAAAGGAGTACAAACCGAGTCTCCCAGCAATCAATAAAAAGGATCCAAATGTGAGCGAATACGCAGAAAGTACCCAACTAGCTTCAGTCTCTGAGATTCCATACTTCTTCGAGATGCTCGGTAGAGCAAACGTCACACCGGTGACATTTATGATATCGAGAATTTGCGAGCCGGCAAAAACGGCAAATGTTATTGGACGGAGGGTTTTCCTCAATTGGTCGAGGCGGGGAGAATCCATATTTACCATAGACCGTGATAGCAGGAATGAGGAAGCAGATGATCAGAATGCTTTGGTTTGGGTATCAATGAGCTTGGAGAACTATGTCGGGTGGTCTCATATATATATATACGCAGTTCACCCATCGATGCTTTACACGCCCTAGTCGAGTAAACATGAAATTTCTATGCAATCAAAGCTTACAAGGGGTGAGAAAAAAAGAGGGAAAGTACGTACTATGGAGATAAGAAGTGGATTATCTTACTTCCGTTGTTGGACGTCGGGATTCCATGCCTATAGAATCATTCACACTGGCATTGACATGAGATCTTTTTTTTTGTTTGATCTTCCACATTATTAGTGGAGATAGAGTGCTAAATCCCCCCAGAATAGACTACCAACTCCGAGAGAACGGAAGCTGGGAAATAAAGTCCGGGTGTGGCATGGGACGACACAGTCACACCCAAAACCTGTTGACAAGGTACTCCGGAGAGCACAAGGTCTCACGGAACTCCGGTGGAGTGTGTGCCAAGCCAGGCGTATTTCCACCACAGGCGCCTGTACTCCAGTAAAGTGCAATCCAATGGACTGAAGATACCGGTACCCTGCTAACTTGCAGCATTCTGCCATTTGCAGCCATTTGCAAAACTTTCGTCTGACAGGAGATCCACTTTCTTCTGCTAACAGTTAGAAGGGTTGTCTAAAGGCCATTGAGACTCTTCAATAAAGTAGGAGAAGATGACCTAAATTACCTCTCTTGAAGGCCTATGATATCATCTAGGCGGGCCTTTTACCCCTTCCGAAATAGACATTTCATGGGGAGTGGAAAGGGTAGGTGATCCCGTTGTGTTGTGTCATCACGTGGCAGGCCCGGAACTCGTGTGTCAAAGGAGGCTGCCCGGGGGTCGAAACTGTACCACTGGAGGCTCTGAATTACTGTACTCGAGTATTAACCCAGGGACAAACTTACCGTAGCGAGCTTCGGATCGCGGCAAACAATATTAAAAATTATTTATGACTCCTCCCGCTCTGATCGAAGGCTTATTGTCGGCATTTTTCCGCTGACGTTTTCCGGACTGGTGGGCACAGGACTGGGACACCGGATACAGTACCGGTATTGTTGTGCTGATGGAGGGGGGGGGGGGGTGTATGATTCAGCCCACTCTGGGCACGGCACTCCGGATGCTGATCCTTGCGCTGTAGTCCGGATTTTAACCATAACTTGACCTCATATCTGCAGGAAGCGACTCATACGGTAGAATGTGTTGAGTAAACGAGGAACGCATTGCGGGGTTGCGATCGGGCAGAGGAAATGTGCCAGGCTTACTCCGGCGCAAATTAAAGATTCAGAAAGATGTGACGGAATGCTTAGTTGCAACATACTACCAGTTGTACGTGTACCGGTACTGTAGATATCAAGGTCACTCCTTCCGAATCTTTAATTTGCGCTCGGTACAGTATCTTGGCATTGCTTCGATCCGACTTTGTGCGGGTTTGTTTGCACTGTGAAATGGAATGAAGATGCGAGTGTCGTATTTACTATGGTAGCATGATATCGTACCGGTAGTGCGCAATGTCCATACTAAACCTCGCTATGAATCCCCAAGCACCTAAGTATTAGGTATTTCTGAGCCGACTTGGTATGTGTTTTCTCCTCCCCCCTCCATTCGTCAATATTGTCATATTCCTTTAACCCATTGGATGCAGTCTAGGTGAGGTTTGGGTTAGTACCAGCGGGATGGGCCCCGCCTGATAAGTCTCGCATAAATGGCGACTTGGACCGGCTTCTGGGAAACCCCCGGAGGGCTGACGGCTACGAACGTTATTGGTTCGTGGGGCTGCTCGGATATCGGATGGGGGATAAACACGATTTTCTGTACGACCAATAATGGCCTCCTCAACTCGGGGTTTGCCGGTCGGTAACTGTGAGCCGTGGTACTATAACTCCATTCCTTCCCTTTAATCCCGAGAATGGGTTTTGACCCTTAGATCCTACGAGTGATCAAGTGTGAAATTGCATCTAGGGGTGAGTATGATACGAGTGAGGTCAATTCGAGTTTAACTAGCCAAAATTTGGTGGGCGTTTCCCGGCAGGGGGAAAAGCCAGGCGGGCAAATAGCTCCCACTACGGGGGCTTCGCGGTATTCTACTGTACTGTACTCGTACTCTCTCACTAGCGGAGCGGTCAGGGAGCTGGTGAGAATAAGTTCGCTCCACTTGCCGTGAACATCCTATACAGTCATCACGTCTGACTCAGGAGGGAATAGCAGGGTTCCGTTAATAATATGTATTGTTAATATATATCCCTATAAGGGCCTGCCATCCCCGGGTAGCAAACTCCCATGTGATGATCCCTCATATCCTGTTCTTCCTACATCTGTTGCAAGCCAGGATCTCACATCGTTTGCAAACAAAAATGTACTGTGGGAGGAAATGATAACACATCTCGCATTGGGTTCCTCCGGCTTGAAACCTCCATCCAGAAACATGTTGGCACTCATGATTCACCTGTAGATTCCTCACATATCTCCCCACAAGGTGAGCCCAGGTTGTCCGGTTCTGATTCGAGTTTAAAGGTGCACCGCGCATGGCCAATTCCTCCGCTCGCCTAGTTAAGCGCCCGTCGTCCCAGTCACCACATTTGCACTGCTTCCAGGTGACCCCGCATTTATAGCACCATTCCGCTTTGCATCTACAAGTACAGTTTCACCGCCTGTTAGAACCCGAATCCCTCACTAAACGTATCAATTATGGAGTTTTGTTACCTGCAAGTCATGTGATGACAGCCAGATGAAATCTCAACCAAGGCGTGGCAACTTCTGCACCTCTGCCATCCGCTCCGTGCGGCAAGATCCAAAGTAAGATCCAAACTCTTGTCTTTGGGACAATCCCCGAGGTGTCGCTCCTTCTTGCACATCACACACGTCCCTGTGAAGCACTTCGGACAGATCCCGACGTCACCATGGATTCGATCTGAGGGAATGAATTCGGAACATGTTGGCTTGCAACAATATGTCCGGTCCTTGCTGGAATATTCGTTGGATTTTGACCGGAACTCCAACAATTCTTCGCCCGAAAGTACTTTTTCCGCCGTGTAAAGTGGAATCTCCTTCTTACAACACCGTGGCGGGAAGAGCATCTCGTCGACACAGGCGTTGAGAAACACTTCTTTCATACAGGATTGACAGTATATGTGCCCGCATGGAGCACTCACGGTAGAGGTGGCGGGGAACGTGTCAAAGCATATTTGGCAGCTCTTCTTCGGCACACGCTCGGCGAACGTCCTAGATGGGCCAGGCGTGACCTGTATCGGATCCTCTTAGCAACGTATCGATCGGAGGGCCGACGCCATGGGCTGCGGTAACGGAATTCAAGTTGTCAGTTTCTTACCCCCGTTTGGTCCTCGAGCATCAGCCTTGCTTGCCACTCATTCATCGCAATCTCGGTGACCCCGTCCGTGTGATCCAACCCCAAAGCCAATGCTCTAGTCTCTGAGCCTGTTGGGCTAACATCCCCCTCATTATTTCCCCCTAGACGTAGCGCAAGATTAGGATCATTCTCTGTAGCCCTCTCTGTTGGGGTATCACCATCTGCCCACACCACCTCGCCCAAACTCCTCGCCAGGCAGCGGTCGATAATGTCTTGTTCTGAATCCCGCAGATACTGGCGATAAGTGTCGAACGCAAATTCGTCATTGGAGGTTGCGAAATCGCCTTGTTTGCCCTTTCCTTTTCGAGAAGCTAGCACTTCCTCGATATCCTGCAGTTGAAGCGAGATGATCAACTTTTCCGATAGTTCGTCCATCCTATGTTCCGAACCGTGCCTCTAAAAGCTGTGAAGCAAACTCCCCAATGCGGAAGTATTCCAGTTTTGTATGAGGTTCCCAAAATTTCCAACAACGCAGAGGTACCAGGAAGGAATCTGTGGATGTGAGTATAAGAGTGTTGTTGGAGGGTTCGGCGGCGTGTATCTGGACCGTACTACACCCCATTTACACCCAGAACGAGTGTTTCCGCACTTCTATCCACATTTTGGCAGCCTCGCAAGCCCTTTGTCTAATTCCCCCAATGATATGCACTCTGCCACACTCATTCTCCCAATAAGGGCGGATAGGCAGGCAAGATCCTATCCGATTGGGATTCTACCGGTGACAACCGAATATCAGGCCTCCCGCAGGGATTTTGGTTTGATCGCAGCCACAGTAATGTCAAAATCCAGACCCCTATTTAGAGAGGTTGTAAACCGCTATCGTACTCTAAGAACTAGAACAATGGAACCCCATGTTAGGACGTCTAGAAATTCCCTCCTTTTGATAAAGGCGGGGGGTCGCCCCCAAAAAAACTCGCTTCCAGCCTCCGCTAACACGAATAAAGATAAATACAACCACGTTGCTAGGGGAGGCAACTCCAACGCCCTACCGTGAGGTTTAGCTGCTCTAGTTCTTACAGTACAGCACACGGCACAGTACCACAGGTAAATACTGATGATAACAATTAATAAAGCATGAACATTAAAGCCGTAACAGCGATGTTACGGGCCAAATATAGGAGTACAGACATCACCGTTATCTCTCTGGTCTCCCACAATTCTTGGCGCTTGTGGAATTCCATAGTGGCAAGAATTCAGATGGCAACGCGGTTGGAGATGGGGCTGGAGCTCCAACCCCCTCTGCCACAGAGTGGCTTGCGTGCAAGCACAGAATCCATCGTGGTTCTAAACTTCAAAAACAGTCTGCCAGATAGTTAGCCGTAGAAAGAGTTGAAGTAGGGAGGTCACACATACTTCCCCTCCACGGCTTCTAGCGCCGCAGCACAAATTAGTGTGTTTGATACGAGTATCAATCGGGTTGCTGCAGCTCGTGCGATCAAAGGGGCCTGGATGAATTTAAGTCCACTTCATAAGTTTGGGGTTAGAGTGCAGCACCGAAAGCATTCGATTTGCCCTGAACCCCTACCTCCCAGCCACGAATTAGCCATGGTTTCGGATAGTAGAAATTTTCCAATTGTATTTAGGATGCGGTTACGATCAGTGCCGGTACCGGTATCTCCATTAGAGCCCAAATGAGACTTCGAAAGAGCTATCCAGAAAACAAACTAGAAACATGCTATTGAGTGAGCCGGTCCCCTATATGGAATTAGGCCTTCCGTGAGTCTCGGTGGCCACAAGAAGATACAACTGCTGTGCTGTTCCTTTGGTTCCGGGTTCCAGAGCTCGAAATCTAATTTTATCAATGCCCTTCTGTCCTTAGTACCGCCGGTTATTAATCCATCCATCCGACCGAACTTTCGGATGATTGGCGAGTCTGCATTCAACTGAGATGCTGAGATCCAGGAAACAAACCCGGCGATCATAGCATAGTAGCAGGAAACATTTTTAATCTTTAGTAGACCACACAATCCATTCACGTGCCTACCAGAAGCCAATCCGAGCCACCAAGCACGAACTGATGCGCATTGTGAAGCGTAATACTGGAGTGGTATCATAATCTCCACAGGAACTCCGGCATCCGCCTCATCGGATGTCACTCGGTCTGCTATCTACTTCCGGTTGGTATGATACCGGGGAAGCCGCTAAGAGGTGAGAATAAGCTGTGAGTCAGAATTTCTCGCAAAGTAACCCTTCCCAGTTAGTTTTCTTGAAATAGAGGACAAATGTCGCGAAAACGACGCCCAGGGTAAATATCTGTGAAAATCCTAGCTCCTCTGCCCAATAGAGCTCTTGTATTTCGCCACACTTTCTTTCGACCTCTTAGCGTGAAAACGAGTTTCACCGGATTATGCGGTAGCGGAAATTTGTTTTATCATCCCGGGGAGTAATACCAAAATCATTAGGGGCCAAAAGGATGATTTCCTCCGAAGGCTTTCACACTATTGAGTATCCGCTGCTCTAGCCTCCTTGCCCCACTTTTATTCAAAGAGCATAGGCGTCCGGGGTGCTGAAGGGTAGTATCGTAGGGGTCCTCTGACAAACATACGGCGAAATAGAAAACGTTTTGTATTCTATCTAGCATCCTGTTTCGTGATGGCTGTATCATAAGACCATTCTCTATTATTAGCAGGGCTATTCGCATATGGAAGTTAGTGCACGCCAATTTATAGAGAGAAACCTACAGGAAGGGAGGCGTGAAGATATATGGGCTGTGGTAGATAGAAGCCCGAAACAAAGATGTGGAGAGCTTTTACTGTTGTAGGGTGTCGGATACCTATTTGGTGGGCTAGGAAAGATCTATTCGTTAACTGGTGAATCATATGCATGGCATCATACGATAACTTGAATTTGATTTTCGGAGCATTGGGACATGAGGGTTGCGAGGGCACTGTGTTTGCTTGCCCAACTTGGCGATAGAGATAGCCCAAATAGGGCCGGAAGAAGATAATCGTATCCGAAAATACCGCTGTTTCAGCAAACTCTTGTTTTCCCATTCTCAGCTAAAGTGGCATACAAACGATGAACCAACTAGAACGATTCTGAAAGGAATACAATAACACCCCTTTTCCGGATATAAATTCGGAGCCCAGAAATCCCTCGGGGATTCAAAACATAGTAAGATATCTATCCTTCAGCCCCTTTAACTAGAACCCAATCGATAGCTGCTGAACAACCAAATTCTAAGGAGTAGCAGATGTTAGCACGACTCATCCCTCAAATTCCCAGCGCTCTAGAAAAAGGAGTCAGTAGGGACTCACTCAAGGGATGAGCTGTTCATTTATCCCGGAATCTTCAAACCTCGAGAGATCTTGGAATCTGGCCGCGGGTGAAAGTTCCCGATGATAATTTAGTCCCATTCATTTGGCCATAATCTGTAATGCTAGAGCAGTGAACATTGTAAGTGCTGATTGGCGGCGACCCGAATACGGCATCTGGGGAGGACATTAACTCTTCTGATAGGACTAGCGTTTTCGAATATCTGGACCACTGAATAGACACTGCGGAAGATCGCTTTACCCGAGACATATGCCCCTTAGAGTCTACTCGTACGTAGCAAAGAAATGCAGGTTTAAATGGCGATTTATCGAAAAAGAAGAAAAAAAGTGGCAAGCTGTGGAAACTAGACCTTTTATTGCTGCTACATATTATTAAGACTATTCTCACTCTTTTTGTCAATGGCTCTCCCTGGATTAGGACCCGCTCCACCCAGCATCAGGCCAAGATTTCTTTTATACAGTGCTCTTTGCGGTGAAGTCTCTAGACAAGAGATAGCCGTAGAGTTCAAGCTTTTCCCCTCAGGAGACAATGGTGGGCTGTCCGGGTAAGCAGCTTTTATTAATGCTCATCTCCAATGGGGTCTTTCTGTTGTCACATCCTTGCATTAGCGCCTAAGGACAGGGGTTGCTTGTAAATGGCTAAGCCGTAGGCCAACCCAAAGTGCTGCGGGGCCAAAATAAACTTGGGGGTCCTAGGACACGTACTAGAGTTTCGAGTACACTCCTAAGGGCTCCCTCAGCTAGACTAAAGCTAAAGCTAAGAGACGACTTGATCGAGTGCTCGTGCTTTCATTCAGGTCGGCGCCCTTCCTTAGATTCGCACCAAGCAACCAGCAGCCAAGTGGTGTTCGAGTGATACTTTAAGATTGTTCAGGATTTCTGCTGGCACTTGGATCTTGAGGATCAAAGAAAATTCTCCTCCGAGCGGATTTCTGTACCAAAATTCAACTCGGCCAGGCAGGTGCGTGAAAACCAAGGATATCAATCTAAGGTCTTTCCACAAGCATCCTCGGCACCTATTATACTTGACGATCACCACAGTTTACAGAACTCCAAGATTCAAGGTTGTCTCATTTGCCCAGAGCAGCGCTAGCACTGGGTTCGCTCGGGCAGGACACGGCGGCGATACGGCACTGTCATAGAATGTGCAGTACTGTGCAAGTGCCTAGACATCCCACAGGAGGCAGTGTTAATGTAAGTGACATCAAAGCTACTGTGCCTATAAATGAATTTAATTCGATGCCGTAAAAGTGTCAACATGCCTCCCGTTCTTCGGATGTTGAACCTTCCGCTGCAAGCACAATATGATAGCCAAGGGAATTAACATCGCAGCCGGTGGGTCCTTTGGGGTAAAATTACCTAGAGATGACTTTTCGTGCACTCGTATACCAAGTTTTAGAGGTAAGTTAAGATATACAAGCATCGCGCGTCAACAAAATTAACTACACATCAATGAATAGGAAAAACTCCGGCAATGGCAAGAGCACTCCTCCCCGACCATGCCATCCTGATAGCCTCAAAAAAAGAGAGGAAAAAAAGTAGACACATAAAGTTAGTAGAAATTAATACCTAGTACACCATCCATCAAGTTTAACAGCTGCTTCTCCTACTGGAGAGTCAAAAACCTTTGGTTTAACAACAATAAGTAATGCCCCCTATTCCTTTTTTGACCTCATTGACAGGTGAGGATAATGCTTCTGAGGGGATTTAGCATTGTCAATGATAAAAAAGACCTCTTCCTTCCCAAACTCCTTCCTTATATTTTCCTATATTTATAGAAAGTTATATTGGTTATAAACACCAATTAATGACTTTCCAGCAACTCTACTCCTGGTAGAAGTAGGATTAGAAAAAACAAGCAAAAACAAGCTTGTCACTTGTTACTTTTCAAATAAGAACAACCAGTTATCATTTAACTAATCTTCCTTTCTCTCATACTAATTTGTAGTATTTTGATTTTTGTCGACTTCCTTTATGATAACATTCTCTGTTAACTTGGCAGTTTTGGGCTGTCTTCCTCTACCCATCCTCTTCTTGCCCTCTTTATATCTCCAAATCATATCTCTAATAGTTATAAGGAATTTCATAACCCCCTCATGACCTTAGAGAGGCGCTTAGAGGGAACAGGATGTTTAGTATCAATGCAAAGAATAGGAGGCATAGTACTAAACAAAAAGAGGTATGCAGACTGGTTTGGTTCCGGTTGAAAGCGCGGGGTCGTGAGACGCATTCGGCTGCCATGCACCCCCTTGTACTGGGTTAATTTTGTTAACGCACAATACCGATACTTGCAGTACGAGAACATTTCCCTGGGCACTGTCGTACTCGTATAGTACAGATATCACAATACGAAAAAAATAAATAACATTGGTGGGTCAATTTGCACGATTGGGATTGGTCAAAATTGGATATCATTATATATACCGTATGCAAATATTGTATTTAAAGCTTCCTTCCCTCTAGGAATATCATAAGTTTATCGGTAAGCTACTACTGATCTAACTGGGCGGCATCGCGCTTACACCCTCAATCATATTACCAAACAGTATCAGAATCCAGATCTTATTGTTTCTGTTCTCCCTATTTTTCTTTTTTCTTTTTGTTTTCTTTTTGAGGGCGGGGGCTTTGGAGAATTTTTCGCAGTCCCGCGAACCGAGCCTGTTAAAAGAATCTTACACCAGCAGTGGGCCCCTTCTTGACTGCTGTCACCATAGAAAGTAAGCTTATTTGTCGAGGATACGTTATCGCACTAGCACCGATAAGTCAAAAGTTTCCTACCGAACACTGATTTCAAGATACCAATTGAGACCAGGTTACTCGAATATAGCTTAATTCATATCATTTCAATGATTCCATGAATCTCGCACTGCTAATTTCCCGCTGGGGGATAAAAAAAAAACAGATGGAAAGAAAAAAAAAAGGAGAATATGCCGCAGAATCTCAAACGACTGAACCGTGTGCTCTGTTGTTCAAATTGTCTCTCGTACAGCAAGGTGACTAAGGCCTGTTATTTTTATTTTTATTTATTTCTTGTGCCCTTCAGGGGGCAGAACAACTCCCCTTTCGCTGTGTTTCTCAGCCTTTTCCCAGAGAAGGAAATTTTTGGAAATTATTCGAGATTCGGCGATACCCTACCGCCATGCCTATCACCAACTGTGACCCCACTCTGAATACCTACGGGTCGTACTCGTATGGACACGGAGTGGGCGGTAGGCTGAGGAATAAATGCGCCGAGATATTCTGCCCGTCATTCTCGGGTACCGTAAGAATTCGAATAATTGGACCATGTGACAAGACGTTGGATTTGCCTCTCCTAGTAAGGTGTTTTTTACTTTTTTTACTTGGTCTGTTTTTCGCCCCTTATCCGGAGGAGGAAATTTTGGACTACCTGGCACATGGTCCATCCATTGAGTTCTTGCAGCAAGCAAAAACAAAAAGACTATGAATACAGCGGAAGGCAGAGAAAATATGCAGGGTGTGAAGTTCTTTTTTTTCCTCTTTAGGTCCGATAAGATGGAATCGAAGTTCCATTAGAGCGGTATCATTCGAGAACTGAGGCGAAAGACCTAGTCGAATAGGTAGGTGCTGTTGAAGGGAAACCGGAAGCACCAGACCCCATATTAGCTGTACGTAAGCCATGATAGTGCTGTTGGGAAGCCGTTGCTAAAAAGCACCATATTCCACGCTGATCGTACTCGGATATAGTACTCGTGTAGTTAGGGTACAATAAGGATAGTCTGCAGGTACAGTATTCGAGTTCAGAAGCGACAGTTTGACTTAGTATCGTGCATGGGCTTGGCCACTAATAGCAACGGAAACCACGGAAGGAGAGATAACTGGTTTCTGGACCCTCGCCGAGTATCAGTGCTTGGCAGCTTTTGCACACAGTACTTGTACAGGTATCCTGTCATTGGGGGAGGTTCTCGGATGCTACAATAGCCGAAAACATCCCTGGCACACTGATGAGTTAGCACGGAATGTTATGTCCCGTCTTAGGGTCCTGTGGGGCGCGCTCGTTTTCGTTCTACCGGTACTCGTACTGTACTACGCTGTCAAAAGTGCAAGAATTTGCTGCTGGTAGCGCCTGCAGTTGCTCAGGATAGGGCTAGCGGATATCCAGGCGACCTATCCGAAACATGGCTGGGGGGAGAGTCTGGAAAATATCCTTCTTGAGCATTTCTGCAGCTCCTGCACGTAACATCTGGAGCTGGCTATTGGGCTTGCCGAGGAGGAAACCATTTCTACAACGATCCGGGAAACACGCTATTTAGCTCTTGGCTGTACAAGTAATTGTGAGAAGAAAAAGTGAAAAAAGAAAAAAAAGAAACGATGGCCAAGAAGAAGGTTCAATGGCTTGAGGGGGCACACTCAAAATACTCTAAAGATTGAGGGGCCATGCTCTATATCTCTTTTGGATGCTGCCATCCATAGCCGGAGTTATTGGAGTCCTCATGATAAAATTACCCCCCTCCCCCAATATTCCGAAGTTCATCCACCTTATCTCGATAGTTGCGATTACAACCCCTGTCCTGATAGCCCCACGGCGGATATCTCCCACTTGCGCTCGAGGGATTTATCTGCCTACCGCAATTCTGGTTTGAACTCATAAACATTGGGCTCCATTGAACAGATTTTCAATCCTTTGGGCTCTAGTTTGCTTGCTCGCATTCAGTGGCCCACAATGGCCGGCTCCGGGGAAGAGGTGAGCACTGGGGGGCCGAGTCCGGGATGCCAAAATCGCCTGCCGCCATCAACATCATCGTCGGAGGAAACAGCTACATCTAATCACCCAAACACGCACTGTGAGGACATTATCACACCGGAAACAGAACGGGATGTTACAGCACTTGCCCGCAAGCTCACTAAGATATCAACTTCATCCTCTGTCGTGGAGAACCCTTTCAACTCAACTGATCCCCGATTGCAACCAAATTCGGATCAGTTCAATGTCAAGACATGGGTCAAGACCATCATGCAGATCATATCTCGGGATCCTGAATTGTATCCAAACGGAACTGCCGGTGTCTCATTTCGGAATCTCAGTGTTCATGGATTTGGCAGTCAACAGGACTATCAAAAGGATGTGTCTAATTTGTGGATGGAAGGAATAGATGTTCTCAGAAACGTTTTAGGTGGCGGTAGGCCTGGGGGAAAGAGAGGGGAGCGTAAGATCCAGATCTTAAGGAATTTTGATGGCTTAGTGAAGAGTGGGGAAATGTTAGTTGTATTGGGGCGGCCTGGAAGGTATGATACGAAATGAGCCTCTAATTTATACTTTAGGGCAGATGCTGAACGACACTAGTGGGTGCACAACATTCTTAAAGACGATTGCAGGGGAAACACATGGCTTTTATTTGGATAGCGAGTCCGATATCGAGTATCAAGGTTTGCAATCTCTCACGTGCGGATATGCGGTACCTAATCTGGCAAAGGCATCTCCCATGAATTGATGCACCATGACTTCCGTGGTGAAGTTATCTATAACGCCGAAACCGATGTGCACTTCCCCCACTTAACCGTAGGGGAAACACTCTCTTTCGCGGCCCAAACACGTGCCCCACGAAACCGTCTCCCAGGTGTCACTCGCAAGCAATACGCCGAACACATGCGTGACGTTGTTATGGCAGATTCGGTATTTCCCACACCGCCAACACCAAAGTTGGGGACGACTTCGTTCGAGGTGTCAGTGGCGGTGAGAGAAAGAGAGTTTCAATTGCGGAAGCGGCATTAAGTGGCAGTCCTCTGCAATGCTGGGACAACAGCACCAGAGGATTGGACAGTGCGACCGCCTTGGAATTCGTAAAAACTCTTAAAATCCAATCCGAGATTTCTGGAGCAACAGTTTTGGTTTCTATGTACCAGGCTTCACAGAGCTCTTATGATGTACAAAGCCCCTCCTTTGTTCTTCAATACTGCATAGCTAATCGTCCAGTAGTATTTCGACAAAGTTACTGTCCTTTATGAGGGTCGACAGATTTATTTCGGCCGCACTGAGAATGCTAAAAGGTTCTTCGTAGATATGGGGTTCCATTGCCCTGAGCGCCAAACAACTGCCGATTTCCTCACATCACTTACATCGCCTAGCGAGCGTCAAACTAAGCCCGGGTTCTAAAACCGAGTCCCACGTACACCAGATGAATTCGTTGAGGCGTGGAAGAAGAGCGATGAGTATCAGAAACTGCTCCACGATATCGTAGCTTATAAGGAAGAGTTTCCGCTCCATGGGCCTCAGCTTGATGCCTTCAAAAAGTCTCGTGCAGCTCAACAGGCCAAGCGTATGTAAGTTGTCTCTTCACCTGCAATCACTCGTTGGTTTACTAATCCCTGGATCCCAGGAATGTTCGATCCCCTTACACTATTTTCGGTCCCCATGCAGATTAAGCTCTGCATTGAGCGCGGTTTCCAGAGGCTCAAGGGGGACATGACAACCTTTTTCTCTACGATTTTTGGTAACGTTACCACGTCATTAATTCTCGGCAGCGTTTTTTACAACCTTAAGCAAGATACATCTACTTTTTACAGCAGGGGTGCTTTACTTTTCTTTGCTATTCTAATGAACGCTTTCCGCAGCCCTCTGGAGGTGTGTATCCTGTTCCTACCAGGATCGTATTCTCCTACTAATAAGATTAGATTCATACGCTCTACGTTTAACGTCCTATCGTCGAAAAACACTCTCAATATGCACTCTATCACCCCTTCTCAGAGGCTATCGCCTCTATGATTTGTGACCTTCCTTTAAAGATACTTTCGTGTATTTCATTCAATTTGACGCTTTACTTCATGACTAATCTCCGCCGGGAGGTCGATGCCTTCTTCATCTTCCTTTTGTTTTCTTTTGTCTGCACACTCACCATGTCTATGATGTTCCGTACAATTGCTGCAGTTTCTAGGACCATTTGCCAGGCACTAGCGCCTGCCTCCCTGTTGATTCTCATGCTTATCATCTACCCCGGGTTCGCTATTCCCTTAAGAGACATGGCCGGATATATGCGCTGGCTCAACTATATCGATCCTATCGGATACGCATTTGAGAGTCTGATGATCAACGAGTTTCACGACAGAGAGCTTCCGTGTGTAGGCTTCATCCCACGAGGGCCTGGATACGAGCGCGTTTCCGGTCTTCAAAGATCTTGCATGACTCCCGGTGCTGTTCCAGGAAGGTCTACAGTCAACGGTGATGCATATATCAATACGGCTTTCAAATATTACTACTCTCACCTCTGGCGCAATCTCGGCATTATGTTCGCCATAATGTTGTTCTTCCTCGCCACCTACTTGATCGCCACTGAGAAGATTTCTAGCGCCCGCTCAAAGGGTGAAGTCCTTGTCTTCCCCCGTAAACAGCTCAAGAAAAGGGCTGCTCATGGAGACAGAGAAGCTGGCGCTGCTGACAGTGTTGTTGCTGGGAGTGAAGCTTCCGGGGTTGCCGCGGCGATTCACCGACAGACTGACATCTTCCACTGGAAGGACGTTTGCTACGATATTACGATTAAGGGTGAAGGCAGGAGGATTTTGGATCACGTTGATGGATGGGTCAAGCCCGGAACTCTTACTGCACTCATGGGGGTCTCTGGGGCTGGAAAAACCACCCTCTTGGATGTCTTGGCCAACCGAGTGACCATGGGTGTTGTGGTTGGTGATATGTTCGTCAACGGTCGGCTACGCGATTCATCATTCCAAAGGAAAACCGGTTATGTCCAACAGCAGGACCTCCATTTAGTAACGTCTACTGTCCGCGAGGCCCTTGTTTTCAGCGCCCTTCTCCGCCAACCAAAAAAGTATAGTGAGCAGGAAAAGCTAGATTATGTCGAGGAAGTTATCAAACTACTGGAAATGGAAGAATATGCCGAAGCTGTCGTCGGTGTTCCTGGCGAAGGTCTTAACGTCGAACAGCGCAAACGCCTTACCATTGGTGTCGAACTTGCTGCAAAGCCTCAACTTCTCCTTTTCCTGGATGAGCCCACTTCCGGTCTTAACAGTCAGACTGCCTGGTCAATCTGTACCCTCCTGCGGAAACTTGCAAACAACGGACAGGCCATTCTTTGTACTATTCATCAGCCTTCAGCCCTTCTAATGCAGAACTTTGACCGCCTCTTGTTCCTTGCCAGGGGTGGTAAGACCGTGTACTTTGGGCCCATTGGCCAGAACTCGGAAATTTTGACTGGCTACTTTGAGAAGAACGGATCCCACAAATGCCCTACAAATGCCCTCCTGGTGGTAACCCTGCCGAATGGATGTTGGAGGTCATCGGTGCCGCACCTGGTACCGTGGCTACGAAGGACTGGGTAGAAGTATGGAATAGTAGCCCCGAGAAGGTCACGGTCCGCGCCGAACTCGATTAGATGGAGCGTGAGTTGGGTGCTTTAGGCAGAGTTGAGGGAGCCGGTACCGAAGAATTCGCCATGCCCTTCTCCACCCAATTGAGGATGTGTCTCTTGCGAGTCTTCCAGCAGTACTGGAGAACACCCGTGTACATTTACTCTAAGTCCTTCCTTTACATATCTACGGTAAGCCCCATCCCATCCCTAGCCCGAAGACGCACTCACTAACATCTCCAGGCAATCTTCATCGGCCTCTCCTTCCTCAACGCCGACAACTCCATCCAAGGCCTCCAGAACCAAATGTTCTCAATCTTCATGTTAATGACCCTCTTCGGCACGCTCGTCCAGCAGATAATGCCGAACTTCGTGACCCAGCGCTCTCTCTACGAAGCCCGCGAGCGCCCATCAAAAGCCTACTCCTGGAAAGCCTTCCTCCTCTCGAACATCATCGTCGAGCTGCCCTGGAAAACCCTAATAGCGCTCCTCGCCTTCTTATTATGGTACTACCCGATAGGAATGTATAAGAACGCCAAGATCGCCGGCGAACTCGACGAGCGCGGCTTCCTGATGTTCCTGCTGATCTGGGCCTTCTACATGTTCGCTTCAACTTTTGCGCGCATGATGATCGCGGGCATTGAAACGGCGGAAGCAGGCGGTAACATCTCCAATTTGCTCTTCATGCTCTGCCTCATCTTCTGCGGCGTGCTCGGGTCGAAAGACGTTCTCCCCAGCTTCTGGATATTCACGTATCGCATATCGCCACTCACATACCTCGTCTCAGCGATTTTGTCGGTTGGTGTGGCTAAGGCTCCGGTCGTTTGCTCGTCCATCGAAATCGTGAAGGTTGTCCCCCCGAACGGGTCCACCTGCGGGAAGTACCTATCCCCGTTCACCTAACATAAAACAATTCAAGTATCAGACGATACTCAAACCATCAATCAGTAACTCAGGTACCTGTACCGGTTACACCA
>Ga0307507_10001734_pt1 | contig 48033 bp, 8 predicted proteins | sample 7_EM_MG_FD_207223 | JGI IMG/M metagenome (GOLD analysis project Ga0307507, IMG submission 207223) | Populus trichocarpa ectomycorrhiza microbial communities from riparian zone in the Pacific Northwest, United States - 7_EM | ecosystem: Host-associated > Plants > Roots > Unclassified | place...
TTAGTATTAAGCGTATAAAGTACCTAAGGTTTATTATTAGTATAAATAGAATTAAGGCAGACCTAAAAAAGACGGCTGTAATTAACTAATAGGTACCCCTAAGGACTATAAAGGGGGTATAGTTATTTCTAGGGTTCTATAACTTCTACTAACACTTTATTAAGAACTATAGTAGGATTGCCTAGCCCCTAAGCCTACTTACCTATAAAGACCGGCCCTTTTACTTTAACACTATATATAGACAGGCCTTTAATAAGCTTAAGAAACAACTAGTCTTTACTCCCTTACTTACCCACTTTAACCTAAAATGGCCCCTAATACTAGAAACTAATGCCTTAAATAGTGTTATAGCTAGTGTTTACTCCTAAAAGTAGATAAACAGAAAATAGCACCCTATTACTTACTATTTAAAGACTATAGTAGATGCTAAGCTAAAGTACTACATTTATAATAAAGAAATGCTAGCTATTATCTCTAGCTTTTAGCACTGGTGTATATAGCTAAAAGGGACCCCTAAGCCTATTTAGGTAGTCTTAACTATAAGGCCTTAGAATATTTTATAATAATAAAGGCCCTTATAGCCTAGTAGGCATACTAGGCAAATATCCTATTCTAGTTTAACTTCCTAATTATATACCGGCCAGGCGCTATAAATTATATAGACGCCCTTATAAGGCGTGAATAGGACCTAGATAACTAAATAGCTATAAAGATCTTATTATAGACCTAGATATTATTATAACTAGAGCACCTTAACCCTTAGATATAGGTAGAGCTAAATATAGACTCTTTAGATGCTAAGATATGTCCTGTTAACTCTATAAAACTTAACCTTATTAATAAACTGCTATAGGCAAACCGTATAGCCCCTTTTTTATAGGAGTACTATAAAAAGATAAAGGACGCTATAAGCCTATGGTCCCTTAAAAATGGACTTTTTAAGTACTATAAACGGCTAGTAGTAGTAGAGGAATAGAACTTATAGACTTAGCTTATTGCGGAAGCGTATACCTAGGTCTCTACGGCCTACCCTAAAAAAATAAAACCTATAAAATTATCAGTAACTATTACTACCAGCCTAGAATAGTTATAGATATTAATTGCTATATACGAAACTATAATAACTGCTATAGGTCTATAATTCTATAAGATAAGACCCTAGGATTATTAAAACCACTCCTAATACTAGAACGCCCCTAGCAGTATATCTCTATGGATTTCTATAAGCTACTTATAAACTATAATAGATATAATATAGCTATGGTTATAGTTAACCGCTTTAGTAAGCGCCCGTTTTTAATCCCTTATTATAAGAATATTAATATAAAAGAGGTAGCCTAACTATATATCCACTATATTTATTAAATTTATAGACCACTAAATACTATTATATCTAATTATAGGCCATAGTTTATATTGGCTTTCTAGAATAAGTTTACCTAAATCTTAGGCATTAAGCTAAAGCTTTTTATAGTATACTACCTTTAGATAGATGGCCAGACGGAGATTATAAACTAGTATTTAGACTAGAGACTCTAATCCTTTATTAACTACTTTTAAGATAATTAGGCTAAATTGCTACCTCTAATAGACTATACCTAGGCTACCCTATCCTATAACTTTATAGGATTTGCACCTATCTAGCTGGAAATAGGGTATTTACCCTATATAAGCTTTAACTAGAAATAACCAGAAGGGCTATAGACTATATAAAAAAAACTATCTTATAAAGAAGCATAGCATTACGCTAGACGCTTAGAAGAGGCCTAAAAAGTAGCCCATATAAACCTAGAAAAGGCCTAAAAGTTAATAAAATAGTAGGTAAATAAGTATAGGTATAAGCCTAACTTTGCTATAGATAATAGGGTCTAGGTTATAATAAAGAACTAGAAAATAGAATGGCCTAGCTATAAGCTAGACTATTAGATAGTGGGACTATATAAGGTCCTTAAAAAGAGAGGCAACTTATATAAAGTAAAGCCCCTGGATTTAATTAAGGTCCACCCTAAATTTTTACTAAATAAGCTATAAAAAGCTATAAATAACCTATTACTTAAATAAAAGAACAAACCGCCCCTACTAATTTAAATTAATAGCAATAATAAATAGGAAATTAAAAAAATATTAGCCTATAAACTTGTAAGGGGAACGCTAAAGTATTATATTAGTTGGAAAGGATATAACCTAGACCCCACTTAGTACTCTATATGGAACTTTATAGGTAGTCCCTATAAGTTTAAAAAATTCTATAACCAATACCCTAATAAGCCCAGACCCCTAAAGTACCTTAATAAGTAAATAGAGTGCTAGTATAGCAAAGATAATAAGCTACCTATTAAGTATAAAGATAAGAATACCCTATAGATATAATATGGATATACAAAGCCTAAGGGCAGGCTTTTTTAGAGGGGGGGGGTAATGTTACGGCGCTAGTGGAAAACGGTAGATTATGGCGGACAGTTATAAATAGTTGCAGACAGTTACAGACAGTTTTAGATAGTTGTAGTTATGTGACTTAAGGGCCGTATAAAACCTTAAGCGGTACTGCTATTCTTATCCTTTCCTTTCTCTAGCTTTGGATCCTCGTTTATAAACAATCCAATCGTATAGGCTTGCGCGACCCTCTTGCCGTACTCGTGCCTTAATTGACTAAGTCACTAACAGTACTTTAACAACTTAGTAGTGGGCAGAGCGACTTATAAGAACGGCCTATATATTATTTAATAGGCTTTAAAGCCTTAATATATTGCGCACGCCTTAATAACAAAGCGCTAAATCTCCTAACCTATATCTACTACAAAGGAGACAACTAAAGTGCTGCAAGCCCTTAAGAAGGCAGACTAGAAATTAACTGCCAATTCCCTCCTTATAGGTAGGGAGAGTATAATACCAACAATCGCTAAGGGTGACGAAGGTTATAACAATCAAGACAATATTAATTCTAATAATAGCGACGTCTATTAAATTAACTAATAGCTTAAGGGGGGTATAGAGACAGAGGCTAAACCAAAGGTCTCTTATACGGCAGTCGCATTCTTATTTTACGCATATATATAGCCAACCCCTCCGGAGCCTTATCCAAAAGCTCTATATAAAATTAAGATACCGCAAATATTAAAGGAAGCCCCGTAGACACCATAGGCTTCTTACTAGCAGCAGTTACTAACTATTAAGATAACTTAACACAAGAGGGCTAAGACATATCAATTCGGCAAAAGGCTAAAAGAGTACTATGCGGATATCAAGCTCCATAAGGTTAAGGATATTAAATAGGGCGTAGATTAGCCAGCAGACAGCTTAACAAAACCTTACTAAAGGACACCTATAAGGCAATTAAAGAAGGTATTAGTGCCACTAAAGTCACCTAGGCCACCTAGGCCTAATTAGGAAATTATACTACAACTAGCGGAACCTTAGAATTAACGTTAATCAACTCGGTTCCAATTTTCAAAAGGCTTATAAATACTATTTTTCAGTATGGCAGACGGGCAATTAAGCATTGTCGATTTTTATTTAAACCTTTCTTAATTGCATTTCTTACTCCTTATACTACTCCTATCTATTAACTACAATCTTATAGAGTATAGTATAGTCATTCTAGAGGAGCTTTCTATTTGCCAGAGCTTATAGAGCCTAGGGGGGTATGTTAGTAGGGGGGCTACTTAGGGCAGTCTCTTTAAGCTCAGCGACGTGTCACGTGATAGCGCGCGGGCTATCTTATAGATATCTTCTTAGGGCCATCTTGCCCCTAAGATTCTTCTTCATAGAGTATTATATATGTCATTTCCATTAGCCTACTTAGCGTCTAACAAAAGGAAACTACTGAGCTAACTTATACCACTCTTAGCTTTATATAAACTATTATAAAGATCTTTATAAATACTAAGCTAGCTAACCAGAAGCCTCTACCTCCTATACTAATATCTAGTTTTTTACTTTATAGATATTAAAACTGCTTTAAATATGGAGGTAGATGAGCTAGTAGAGGATAAGGTTTATAAGGTTTACTAACACGTTATTGCTCTTAAGCCGTTAGTAGCTTATATAAAGAGAACTATATATTATCTAGCCAACTTTAGTAAAATTACCAGTTAAACTATTAAAGCTATATTAGAAGGTCTTGCAACTTAGTATCTAAAGGACGTTATTAAAGCTGTCTTTAAGTATAAAATTACCTGCAAAATATACAAGTTAATAAAGAAAGTAGCTCCTCTGGATATTACGCCTATTAACTTTATACCCTTAAGGCGGTACTATACTTTAAGGCTATAGGAGCAGTTAGATATATATTATAAATTTCTTTACCTTATAGGTACCTATTAAAAGCAAATAATAAAGAGGTGGACTTACAATAATAAGAATTACTTAAATTATAACAACACCTGCTATATAGATCCGGTTAGCTAAAGCTATTATAAACTTACTGCTCCTTAATATGAGACCTAGGGGAATGTAATACTAGCTAGTAATATAACACTTCTCTAGCCTCCTATTAAGCTTTATATATACCTTAAGAACCAATAAGGCACTATTAGAAAAGATTACTAGCAACTAATTAAGACTTCTACCATAAAAAAAGTAAAAAGTATAATGTAGTAGATAATAGAAATGCAGAAGATGTGGATGGAAATAAGCGCCTAGTAGATAATAATGGATAATATAAGCTCTATACAGAGGTCTTAGGAGGCCTGTAAATAGTAATAAGAGTAATAGGAGTTATAGCAGTAAGTCTCTTTACAGTAATAGCTACTCCCTCCCTATATACAACCACTCTAGTAATAGCTTCCTGTATATACTTAGCCGCCTACCTAACCACCTTAAGCTCTAACTTAAGCATATACTTAACAGCTTAAGCAGTAGCCTCCTTATCCTATTTATATACCGCCTATACCTTCTACTAATATTTAAACTACTTTACTAATAGAGCGAGGCCTAAATTTAAGCCTAATTGTCTAACTATACGTAAAGGATAAGGTAGAAGTTGTATAAAGGTTCTTTAACTGGAAGATAGGATTAGTATAGAATCTATAGTAGAGGCTAAAGTAGGAGTAGGTAAAGGAGGTTGTGGAGGAGTAGGACTAGAAGATTAAGAATCTTAAGCAGATAGAGGATTATACATTAAGGATGTATTAGCTTGCTATTTAGCTTAGTATAAGTAATAGATTAGCATAAGGATTTAGGGAGGAGTTGTCTACTTTTAAGCCTATATATTATAAGCAGTAAGCTACTATGGCTATATTAGAAGGGTTTACTTAAAGATAAAGTGTTATTACTGGCGTATTGGTGTTTATATATATAGATTTAAAATATATCTTTTACTAGAATATACTATATATAATAGTAGATATAAGGAAAGCTAATTAGAGCTCTTAACTACCAAACTCCTTACTAAGTCCCTTACTAAGTCCTTTATTACTAGGTTCTTCTATTCCTATAATATTAAGTTTACCCCTCTTAAAGGCGGCTAGCTATTTATATACCCGATCTAGCTCTGCTTGTTTAATATAGTAACTATATACTAAGTAATAAAACTATGCCCTTATAAATTAATTACAGTTGCTATTTCTAATTGCTGCTTATAGGAATTTGCTCAAGTTTAAGTAAGCTAGCCTTAGGAAGTAATAATAGTATTTTATCTAAGACTTTAGAACTAAGAAGGTTAACTTAATAGGGTTAAAGTTGGGTGGATATGGCGGTAAAAAGCGAATAAGGTAACCTGCTCTTTAAATAGCCTTAATAACCTACTAATTAATATATACAAAGTTATTATCTAAGATAATAACCATTAGGCGACTACCGTATATTACTATTACCTTTAATAATAGTATATTAATTAACTAATTAAGAAACTCTTAGCTATTAAAGTATCCTTATTAAACTCCTGTATAAGGCAGATATCCTTTAAGGCTTATTATGGCGCAGATACTCTATATATCTCCTCTTTTAATATTACTTTAATATCAAGTGTCCTTGCCGATTAGAGCCTATCCGCGGCTATACTAGCCAGTCCTCTTATTAAAGATTAATTCGTCTAGAAAGATTAAGTTATCTGTAGTAAACTGGGATATATCTTATTATTAGTCTTTATAGAGCGACTTACTACGCATAAGAGATAGGCGGTATAACTTCTTCTTAGTTTATCCTCTGCTCTTTAATATATATAACACCACTAACTAAGAAATATGAACTTTACGCTTATAGTTAAGCCAGTGTATAATTTCTGCTTGCTGCCTCTAGCCTTCCTATAGCAGTAACTCCAGTATAGCCTCTTTATCTGCCTAAGTTATATATATAGAGGCTTTATAACACTTCTATATCTTACTATATTGCTCTCTATATTGTATATAGTTTGTAGTCCAATATTAAGATCCTTAGTAATTGCATTAGGCCGCTACCTAAGCTAGAGGTATCTAACAATCTATGCTTATTTTAAAGAAAGAAGGCTGTAATGTGGATAAGGACGCGTAGGAATGATATCTATAACTATAAGAACACCAAAAGTTAGTACATGAACTTTATTTTGTATGTAGACTTAAGCCTTACGCGTATTACTGATAATAAAGTTAAATAATTGCAGGTGTTGAAATCTCCGTGTTTTTGGCGCAGGGGGACGGGGAAAATCGTGCTAAGGATTATGGGAATTTACGTATACGCTAATTCCTAGTCTAAGAACTGCGATATCGGGGTGTGCGAAATGCTCGGCTGCGATTGCCTTTTTTTAAGCCCCGCTGCGCTAGGATAGATCGTGCAATCCTACTCGGGGGCTCTTAAGTGATTAATTTATTCTAAGGCGACAATTGCCTATCTATATATTCGTTCCATTCCACACATCTACCCACTATTTGCCCATGATGGCACCCCTTAACCTCTGCCCTATTACTCATTTACTTATAAGGTGCTACTCCACTACTTCTCCTACCCCTCGCCATTTCCTTACAATAGCAGACCTTACCCCGTCCGAGTTCACCAAGCTAATATAGAATGCCGCCTCCCACAAATCCGCTATTAAAGCCGGCACCCAGTCAGAAGCGGTCCGCTCCGCACTGCAAAACTAGACAGCCAGTATGAGCTTCAGCAAGCGGTCCACGCGCACCCGCGTCTCCATCAAGGGTGCCGTCGTTACCCTGGGCGGACACCCGATATTCCTTGGCAAGGAAGATATCCAACTGGGCGTTAATGAGACCCTTCGCGACATGAGTGTGATTATAAGCAGCATAGTAAGCGGCATTGTAGCGCGCGTGGGCCCTTATAGTGATGTGGTGGGGCTAGCGGAGCATAGTTCCGTGCCGGTGATTAATGGGTTAAGCAATTTGTATCATCCGTTGCAGACGGTGGCGGATTATTTAACCGTTAGTGAGACCTTTGGGATAGGAAGAAAGGATCTGGGTGTTTAGGGACTTAAGATTGCGTGGGTTGGAGACGCGAATAATATCTTGTTTGATTTTGCCATTGGGGCGGCGAAGTTGGGTATTGATCTGGCGGTTGCGACCCCTGAGGGCTATGGGATTCCGGATGATATATAGGCTGTCATTAAGAAGGCTGCCGACTCGGCGCCTTAAGCTGGGAGATTGACTGAGATGACGGTTCCGGAGGAGGCTGTTAAAGGGGCTGATATCTTAGTGACGGATATATGGGTGTCAATGGGTCAGGAGGAAGAGACGGCTAGGAGGTTGAAAGCATTTGTTGGGTACCAGATTACCAACGAGATGGCGAAGAAGGGTGGTGCGAAGGAGGGGTGGAAATTTATGCATTGTTTGCCTTGATATCTTGAAGAAGTGGCCAATGAAGTCTTCTATGGTCCACGGAGTCTGGTGTTCCAGGAAGGTGAGAATCGTTTATGGGCAGCAATTTCTGTAATAGAGGCGTTTATGGTTAACAAAGGTAGGGTGGAATAGGGGAAAAAGGATATGTAGCCCGGAATTGTTACCAACCGTATTTTTTTCTCTTTCTTATTTACAAAGGTCTTTAAAATTCTGCTTTCCATAATAAGCTTATCTGTTAAAGTAATGACCTAAAGCATTTAATTTTATGATTAAAGTTTTCCAACCTGTATACGTGAGAATCGTATTAGATTAAAGACGTAGAGGAAGTTCATTTAGCGGTAAGCATTTGCCTGCCATATTGGGGTATCGTCCCATTCTAAAATGTCGTCTAGGTAATGTATAACCGACTTCCGGGACCAATAGTATATCTACAGTTACGTTTATATGGCTGAATCAGCGGCTAAGTCACGATTACGCAGGTGAGGAGGCCCGTGCGTTCAGCGACTATAGATATTATTCCATATCCACAGTCGATTTTTAATTGCCAGCGACGCCGCTTTTTTAACACCCGTTAAGCCCTATGCGTAGAGCCTACTAAGCGCCTTCTGCTTGCACTAGAATGGCAAGAATTAGCCGCGGGTTAATAGAGATATTTGCGTTTTAAGTTGCGCGCCACTATTATATAGCATCCTAAAGCACCCCATTAAACTTATACCGCACTAAAATAAGCCCTTAAGGGGCTATAGATAAAGGCTTTAATAGAGAACCTGTAAGGGGACTTTGTAGACAGGGGGCTATAAGGCACGATTGTGGAACAGAATAGATTGGTAAGAGAGACAAATCCTTGAGGAGGTAAGGCCTCTAGGATTGTGGAGACTATATACTACGGGCACGTGCCTCCGGCACGTGACCGGCGACCAACTAAGGGGCGTCCAGAGGTTGTTCTAAGGACAACCCAAGGTAACCGCAATAATATCCCTTATATTCCCCCCCCCTTCTTACAGTTGGCCCCTAATTGCCATTACCTTATAGTAGGGAGATTATAAGGGCTTATCCTAGAAGAGGTTTGGAGAGATATTAAAGAGATATTAGTATGCCGCTATATATTATCTATCTATCTAACCCCTACTTTAAACTCCTAAAAAACCTTAATAAGGAAAAAATATAACTAGAGAAAAGATGTAAGGATTGCTAAGAGACCTATTAAAGGCCTATTAGAAGCATACTAGTAACTACCTAGGTTAATATAAAGATTTTTATATAACTCTATTTCCAAGCCTTTATACTAGTTTATAATAATTAATTATAGATATTATAGGTAATTTAAGGCCGTCGAAAACGGACTCTGCACCTATATGTGGTAACGGCTATAAACCTAGGTCTTTGAAGTTCAGACCCAGAGCCAACGCAGAGACGTCGCACAGCGTGCAATACAACTTCGTGGTGGTGGTTGTGAGCGTTAGGGCGGTGGTAAAAAAATTTTAGATGGTAAGATCTTGAAAACCTCCACTGTTGGTACCCTATTATGATAACAGCTATTATCACAGTACTCTATTAGGGCACCTGTATGATCCAACATGGATATATAGCATTTAGTATTATCCCCTTACCCCTAGTAGAAAGCATCAACAACCTTATATTAACGGACGAGACGGTTAAGCACGAACGGACGAGCAAATATACGGCCCCTTCTAACCCCCAGGGCAGTCGCCCGCGGAGCATATAGTCACTTGCCATTACCGTAATACTGCCTAGCGGCCTGGACAGCGACCTTACAGTTTTCTGTCTCCTCTCTATAACTAGCCATCCTAGGGAGAGCCTGGTTGGGGCCTAGGCGTAAGACACCTAGTACACAGTACACAATGTCCCGCTAGCCTTTTAGTATTATGGCTATAGATGAATCCCCCTTATGCCTTTAATAGCTTTAGGGGGGGGGGGAGGTATAGCGTATATAGCAAGGTTAATAACAAGAGATAGCACATAGGGGGTGGTTAAGGCATGGGAAACAGTAAGGTAAGGCACAGCAATTAATTAGCAAGGCCTAGCTAGGATGTAGTAAACCCTAACTAGGATAAGCTAAGGAAGGAAGTAGTGGTTCCAAAGAAAATTGAACATCTAAGAAGGTAGGACATAGCTATAGGCCTGCAAGGCCGCCGTTATAGACAAACATGGCAAAGTAGAGGTTTTTCATCCTATTAAGGTGGCTTATAGGGTTTTTCCGTCCTCTACACCAATAGGGGTTTTCTTCTTGTTAATTTATAAGTTTCCCCTATGTACAGAGTAGTCTGCGTAGGGCTGGATAGCATCCGTATTAGACGTTAATTAAAGAACTTACTACTATAGGTAATTTAATATTCCAGTATAGTTCCGTAGAACCTTTTAGTATAGAATTTAATATATAGAGCCTTGGCTTGTCATTGTCTTTAACTATTAAAATATTAATCTATAATCCTTTTTTATTCTTATAGTCCTATACTATATTTTAGCGTAACTTTACTGCCTAGCAAATAAGAGGGACACTTCGCAATAGCGCCTCTAGCTATTATACAGTTATTAAAAACGTCTATAACGTTATTCTTTAATACTATAGTATTATTTAGGTATAATTTAACCTATATGCGTCTATAATTAACGTCTTAATTACCTTCCTTAGCCGCATAATTAGTTTTTCTTATAAGAAAGTAATAGCTAAATAGCGTATATGCGTGTTTCCTTCCTTCTAAATTACGCTATTATAACGGAGTTATATTAGCAAGGTTACGGCTATTTACTAGAAAGGTATTAGAAAGTAAAGTATAAAGATACCTTACTTATTAAGCTACTCCTTTTCCTTAATACCTTACTTCCCATTATTAACCTTTATCTAAATTTAGACGTATCTTTAATATATTATTAAGATTTTCTTTTTTTTTTTTTTATTAATTTAATATGCCTCTTTATTCTCTTGCTAACTACTTTTTTAAGCCAATTCTATAGTATATTTTGGCTCTACCGCTATATATAGAACCCTAACCTCTACTAACCCGCAACTAGTACTAGTCCTACCTAAATAACTTTATATATACGTCCTTAAAAGACCAAAAGTCTAATAAAAAAATTCTAGATACTTATAACAAGACCTACTATATAAGGTCCAACACCTTTAGTCCTTATAATTAATGCATATATATTAAAAGCGGTAGTTGCGTTAAGGTAAGCTTTCCTATCCTTAATAGGTTTCTATTACTAACTTTAAGCTTTAATAGCCTGGGCCTAAGTGGCAATAATCCTTTAATATTCTTAACTACTATATTACCTAGGCTCTCTCTTATTCTAGCGCTAATACTAAATATCTAGATTAAATTTAAGACTATACTACAGCCATCTATACTGCCTATAATTCCTAGTAAGCTAGCCAGTAACGCCTAATAAGGGAGTAAGGTTAGTATACTAAGGATAGTGTAAAGAATGGGAGTAATAAAAAGAAGGTTGTTGTCTACTATAAAAAGGAGTTTGTGTATATGTATTCAGTTTTAAAAAAGCACAATATAATATGGTATTAGGTAGGTTACCCTTTAGGTACCTAGTAGATAGGTAACTAATAATTGCTATAGCAAGGTCTTAGTGGTTTTAGTTTATGCCAGCTAGCTAACGTTTTTATTTATTCTAGGCTTAAGCGCATCTTTATTAACTATAAGCTTATACCTTAAGAACTTTGTTAATACTAGTTTGGGCCTAATATTAGTATTAAGCGTTTAAGGATCTCTGCTCCATCTATACCTTATTAGCCTATCCCTATTTTTATACCTACCTATACTTCTACTAAGGGATCTAGATCTTATTCCTGTTAACTGTTGGAAAGGCCTTATAAGGTATTTGGGAAGGTATAGGAACACTATTCCTAATATAGACTAATAAATAAAAATGCGGTTCTAGTAAAATACCCTATTAATTCTATACTATATATATTAAAAGGCTAAGGACCTGTCCTGCCTTAGGCCGTAGCCCTAATTAATCCTTATAGTTTCCAGAGCTTATCTGTTCTATATCTAATTTAACATATTTACTCTTTAGGGCCTCTCTTAGCCTACTACAAGCTTTCTTTATAGGTTGCGATAACACTATAATATTAGAGCGCTTTTTATAATTAAGGCATGAGTATAGCAAGAGGGTCGCGCAAGCCTATATAATTAGATTGTCTATAAACGAGGATCTAAAGCTAAAGAAAGGAAAGGGGAGGGACGGAAGCGCCGCTTAAAGTTTTTATAAAATCCTCTAGCCATGTGACCGCAATCTGCCGTATTCTGCTAGACCATAACATTAATAACGTCGACGACGTCGACTGCAGCTATTTGGCAGCCAATTAACCTAATTAGCAGTATTTTATTTCACTTAATGGGTAGTTTAAATTTCAGCCTATAAATAATTTCCCAATATAGGTATATAAAGGGCCACCTATTTAATAGACTTTTTATTTAATAAAAGACTAATAGCTTCTAAAAATAGTAGTTTTACTAAAATGTCCTTAACAATCTTAACTTAATATATTGTAACTATAACCTAGTTAAGCTAAACTATACATCCAGGGATGCATATAACCATTCTATTAGTTACATAAGTTATAATTACTATATAATATAACTAATCGCAATTAAAATCAATCTTTTGATTATAGTTACGATTGTATAATCAATATAATCACCCGTGGGAAGAACGCGTAAGAATAGAATATAGTGATAAAGCTTTAGTGTTGAGAAAGTTGCGCATTGATTTTCTAAAAGCACTAAGCCTTGAGGTTTTATATACAAAATATATGCCTAATACCATAGTATACGCGTTAACACGTTACAGCATATCTTATCTAGAATTCCTTTTTAACCACCATGTACCTATATTTACCACTTACCTAATTAGGAAATTAGTACATAACTAAAATAATCAATGCAATCAATCATAATTAGAAGGTGCGATTTTATAAGAATCAAAATCTATAGGCCAATTACGGTTGCACTGATTATGTGCATCCTTGTATACATCCTAAAAATAAGCCCTACTAAGTTATTTAATAAGTTATATATTAAGTTTTAAAAATATATTAAAGCTCTTGCCTAAGATAACGCTAGGGACTAAGAAGATCTCCTTAAAAAAGGTACCTATTACTTTAGTTACACTATTGCTAATTATAATTATTATAATATATATAATAGAGTAGCAGCTTTATAGAGAATTTAACAATAGCTAAATTGGATTTTTAATACTAACCTTTAAAAAAAAGTCCTCTAGGCCTATTATATATATTAAGCAATAAATACTTACTACTTTTAATATTATTATTAGATCTAATATTAATCTCTTTATACTAAGCTTTCTATATAAACTCCTAAATAAAAATCGCAAGCCACTTTAGAAGCTAGGGCACTACTATAAATACTATTAAAAAGGCTGCTGTTATAAAAACCTAAACTATCTAATAATAAGGTTTAGTAACTACTGCCTAATATATAACTTTATACCTTAAATATTCAATACCTTACTATATACTATAACTGTATAAAATAAAATGGTAGTAGTAGTAGTAGTAGTAGTAGTAGTAGTAGTAGTAGTAGTAGTAGTAGTAAAAGTAGTAGAAAATGCCTAGTCCTAGCCCTAAGCTATAAGCTAGGACATACAGACAATAAAGGGATCTATATATTAGCTTACTTAATAGATAACTTAGTAAGAAGAAATAGATGAAAGTAGATAGTCCTATATATAGTAAAAACAACTACTAAAAAATAATATAAAGACTATTATTACTTACATAGTATAACTCTATCTAGATATAAATAGATACTAAGAAGAGCCTTAGGCTTATATTACACTACTTACTAACTATCCTATTATCCTTAAAATAAACTAACTTAAGCAGTATAACCCTACCATTAACTAGAAGAAAAAAAAGTAACTTTTAACTCTAATTAGTATAAAGAGATATACCTAGGGTATAACATAGCTACTTCTACTTACTTTTTAGGCTACTAACCTAAAGAGCCTCTAACTATATTACCCATAACTATTACTATATAAGTACTGTATCCTTCTACTATATAATATATAGAAAAGGCCAGATTATCACTATAGCCTTTTAATTATAACTATATAATCTTAATAAAAAATAGAATAATATCTTCTATAGTAATAGGATAGATATAGTTGACTTTCTAGAGGATAATACGCTAGTAAAACTTTATAGAATTTTACCTTTAGACTTTAATAAGTTTATAAGGCCTAAAAAAGAACTTATTAATAGGGAACTCTATAAACTCCTCCCTAAGGCATATTATAATTTTATTAATATCTTTTTATAAAAGGGCGTTGATATACTCCCTCTATATTAACCTAATAACAATACTATTTACTTAAAGGAAAGCAAATTACTACCTTATTAAAGACCTTACTTAATATTAAAAGATAAGCTTTTAGCTATAAAGAAACATATTAACAAACACCTTAATAAAGGGGTTATTTATCTTAGTATATATCCTGTAGCTGCCCCTATCCTTTTTACTACAAAGCTAAAAGGAGGTATTTAATTCTATATTAATTATAGAGGGTTTAACGCCATTATAATTTAGTGTGTCCAATAGTCAGCCTAGTAACGAGCTTGAGAAAAATAGCTGACTAAGTGCGTTAATTGCATCGCTCGCCGTCTGCTAACTGTTAAGCTGTTAGCTAGCTATCCCAATTAGGAAATTTGTATAGAACTTATAGTGTTTCATTTTAGATTTTTGGTAGCACCTTTCTATATACAAATATTAATATTGCCCAATTATAATCCAGCCCTAATTTACCTAATACGGTATTTAAATATACCTAAATTCGTCCTATACCCGTAAAGGCTTAAAAGGTAAGTAAAATAGTTAGTAGTAAAGGCTCTGGAGGCTCTATTTCTATACTAGATTTAATTAAATATAAAGCTTTGTTAAATCTGCCTCTATAGTTGGCTTATAGACAGTAAAATTAATATTTAAGCTCGTTAACTAAGGTGTAGTTAAAGCTCCATTAAACTACTTAATAAAAGGCCTTTAATTAACCACCACTTCTAACATTAATCTGCTTTAATTGTATCGGCTAATAGTCTATTCCGCTTATTAGTAACGATCTTTTTAGCTTAGCTATAGGCTTATCACAGATATAGAGAATATATTAAGAGTAATCTTAACAAGCGTTAGATAAAGGATTTGACTAATTTTAAGCCACCAGTTAAGAGGATTAGAAACGATATTATTCCGCTTATTACCGTTATTAGAGCGGATCTTAATAAACTTAAGGCCTGCGTTTTAGTAGCGGTTAAGCTTACTAGCGAGCTTAGTACGCTTTTAATTACGCTTTAAGAAAATAAGGCTCTTATCTATAACTAAGGACTATATATATTTATTAGCTAAATCGTTATTAGATTTATAAGGACCTTTTCTATATTATGGCTTAACTAGTTCTTTATCTTCCTTATCTACTTGCTTATTAATATAGTTATTAAATAGAGTCTCTATGTACCGCTCGGCATACTTTTACTACTAGGGCCACCATTTCCACTTATTGCAAAAGTAGGCGCGTTTAAGAGATAGATAAAAGATTACTGCGGTAAAATAGTAAGTTCTCTCGGCTTTTATTTTATTAAAATGTTTATTAATCTTTTTAATAGCTATATTTAACGCCCAATTTAAGGAAAGAGTTATATTTATTCTTAAGGCTTAGCTAAGTTTGCTAAAGGATTTAATAGAGGAGCTCTATATTAGTAATTAACTTCCATAGAGCGCCATATAAGCCTTTAACACTAGAACTGTGGGCATCGCCTTTTATACGCTTAGTAGCTAATATAAAAGGCTTTAGGATCTTAATAAGCTGCTCTACCTACTGCTAATCCTTATTAGTAAGCGCGTCCTAAGATAGATTGTAGCTATTGTTAGCTAGCTTGCTTTAAGCTAGTAGATATTTGTTAATTGCTTTATAAAGAAGCAATATACGGTGGAGTGTAAAGTAGGTTAACTTCTACTAAACGCCTCCGCCCTTAATAAACAGAATCTTTACTTAATTAAAAAGATCGTCCTTAATATAGGCCTTAGTCTAATTCTTAGTAACGTCCTTACAGCGCCTTATTAATCGCATAATATATTTAATAATATTGTAAAGCTTACCTATAAAGCCTCTCTGTCGCATAAGGTTAAATTTAATATAGTCGCTTACGCCAATTATTAAGCGTTTAAGCTTACTTACGCCTTTACCATATATTAAAGCCTTAATAATAAGGTTAATAATATAGCTAACACACCAAAGCCGCTCCTTTTTAGCCACTAAAAGGCTTTATAAGAGGTAGTTGTAGAACTGATAATTATTACTAGCGTTATAGGACATTAAAGAGCCAAGCTTATAATTAAATTAATACTTCTAAGTTACCAACATAGGACCGTTGCTATATTTTTAGTAGAGTAATCCTCGTAGTTATAAAAGGCCCAAAAGTACTAGTTAAAGCTTCTTACCTTTGTTAATAAAATAAGCCTCTATACTAAGTAGTCATATTCCGTATATAGATATCTGGATATTATAAGTTTTACTAAGTGCGATCAGGAGGAGATCTTTAATATTAACGCGACGCTATTTAAATGCGGTTTTAATCTAATTGCTTAGTAATATAAGTGCCTTTATAAGACAGTCTTAGATCTAAGGATGGTTAAATATTAGTAGAGCGCGCGTAAAAGGACGTAATAGCTTAACGGAAGGTAATATCTTATAAAATTATCCAATTAATATAGGCTTAAACATAACCGGCTGCCTAGAATGGCTGGCGTGTATAACTATTAGCGGAAGTAGAAGCTTTTATAGCTAGTCGTTATATTCTACTACTATAACTTTTAGGGATAATAATAAGCTTATACTTTAATTTTAAATAGTCGTTAATATTATTATTGCCGCTAATTATAAGTAAAGCACCTAGTCTTTAAGCTAAATGGCAGAGCTTATATAGCCAGAGCCTCTTTTTACCTAAAGGACCATCCTAAAAAAGGGTTGTCCTATACTTCTATATTAGTAATATAGGAGCTTTACTTAATAACAACCGCTTATTAATAACTTGGTATCCGTATTTACCAATAAGCTTACCGTATATTATTAGGTAGAGATTGTCTTAATTAATAGGAAAGATATAGCCGTAGTTCTAATTAGTTAGAGGAGGCTCTCGCGATATAGAATTATCTTAATCGCCCAATTTGGTATTGTTATTAATTAGAAGAAGGGAGGAAGTAGTTAATCTACGAACCCTATGCGGTATTAAAGAAGTTAGGTAATATATAGATTGTGGATTTAATAAGAAGGAAGTAGAGGAAGAAGCTTTACTATATAGCTAATACGTAAAATATAATATACGTTGCATTTTTATAAGGGGACTTTGTAGACAGGGGGCTATAAGGCATGATTGTAGAATAGGATAGATTGGTAAGAGAGACGAATCCTTAGGGAGGTAAGGCCTCTAGGATTGTAAAGACTATATACTACGGGCAAGTACCTCTGGCACGTAACCGACAGATATTTAAGGGGTGTCCAGGGGTTATTTTAAGGACAACCTAAGGTAACCACAATAATATCCCTTACATTGCCTCCTCCCTTCTTGCGGTCGGCCCCTAATCGCTATTACCTTACGGTAGGGAGATTATAAGGGCTCGTCCTGGAAGGGGTTTAGAGAGATATTGGTATACCGTTTATATATTATCTATCTATTTAACCCCTACTTTAAACTCCTAAAAACCTTAATAAGAAAAAAACATAACTAGAGAAAAGATACGAGGATTATTAGGAAACCTATTAGAAGCCTACTAAAAGTATACTGGTAACTACCTAGGCTAATATAGGGATTTTTATACAACTCTATTTCTAAGCCTTTATGCTGGTCTACAATTAATTATAAATATTATAGGCAATTTGGTGTTCTAGTATAGTTCCATAGAACCTTTTAGTATGGAATTTAACATATAGAGCCTTAGCTTGCCGTTGTCTTTAACTTTTAAGATATTAATCTATAATCCTTTCTTGTTGGTCTTATACTATATATTTAGCGTAGTTTTACTACCTAGTAAACAGGAGAGACACTTTATAATAGCGCCTCTTGCTATTATACAATTGTTAAGAACGTCTATAATGTTGTTCTTTAATACTGTAGTATTGTTTAGGTATAATTTAACCTATATATATCTATAATTGGCGTTTTAATTGCCTTCTCTGGCCGAGTAATTAGTTTTTATAAGGAGGTAATAGCTATATGGTTTATACGCATGCTTCCTTCCTTTTAAATTGCGCTATTATAACGGAGTTATATTGGTAAGGTTGCGGCTATTTACCGGAAGGGTATTAGAAGGTAAAGTATAGAGACACCTTGCTTATTAAGCTACTCCTTTTCCTTAACACTTTACTTCCCATTATTAACCTTTATCTAAATTTGGACGTATCTTTAATATATTATTATAATTTTCTTTTTCTCTATTATTAATTTAATATGCCTCTTTATTTTCCTGCTAACTACTTTTCTAAGCCAATTTTATAGCGTATTTTAGCCCTACCGCTATATATAGAACCCTAACCTCCGCTAACCTACAACTAGTGCTAGTCCTGCCTAAATAATTTTATATACACGTTCTTAAAAGACTAGAAGTCTAATAAGAAGATTTTGGATGCTTATAATAGGACCCACTATATAAGGTCCAATACCTTTAATTCTTATAATTAATATATACGTACTAAGAGCGGTAGTTGCGTTAAGGTAAGATTTCCTATCCTTAATAGGTTTCTATTGCTAACTTTAAGCTTTAATATAGCTTGGGCCTAAGTAGCGACACCATTTAATATCCTTAACTACTATATTGCCTAGGCTCTCTCTTATTCTAGCGCTAATATTAAGCGTTTAGATTAAATTTAAGACTATACTATAACTATCTATACTGCCTATAATTTATAGTAAGCTAGCCAGTAACACCTAATAAGGGAGTAAGGCTAGTGTACTAAGGATAGGGTAAGGAATAAGGGTAATAAAAAAAAGGTCGCCGTTTACCATAAGAAGAAGTTTGCAGATATTTGTTAAGTTTTAAAAGAGTACAATATAATGCGGTATTAGGTAGGTTACCCTTTAGGTACCTAATAGATGTAATTAACGATTACTATAGCAAGGTCTTAGTGGTTCTGGTTTATACCAGCTAGTTAACATTTCCATTTATTCTAGGCTTAAGTATATCTTTATTAACTATAAGCTTACGCCTTAAGAACTTCGTTAGTACTAGTTTAGACCTAATATTGGTGCTAAATATTTAAGAGTCTCTGCTCCTTCTACACCTTATTAGCCTACCCCTGTTTTTATACTTACCTACCCCTATAAAGGGATCTGGGTTTTATTTCTATTAGCTATTACTTAATAGGCCAATAGATACTAATCCTATACCTAAGGATAAGGTATATTGGCTTTTAATTTAGGTATTTGGGATTAATTCTTATATATAGTAGCAATTAAAGATCTTAATTAGTGCTTAGGAAGGCCTTATAAGGTATTTAGGAAGGTATAGGAATATTGTCCCTAATATAGACTAATAAATAGGAATGTAATTCCAGTAAAATACCCTATTAATTTTATGCTATATATATAAAAAGGCTAAGGACCTATCCTGCCTTAGGCCGTAGCCTTAATTAATCTTTATGGTTTCTAGAGCTTATTAGTTTTATATCTAATTTAATCTATTTCTTACTCTTTAGGGCCTCTTACGGCCTGCCACGAGCTTTCTTTATAGGTTGCGATAATACCGTAGTATTAGAGCGCTTTCTGTAATTTATAGATTGCGGACTTTAGTCCTAATATTCTTTTAGAATATCTTTATAATAATTAAGGTAATCCTCTGGTTCTTATATAGAGTCCTTAGCAGGCTAGCCTAGCTATTTAACTTTATATTAAAGCTTATTCTTAATAAACTTATAGCGTAGTATAGCTTTAACCTTATACCGCTCGCCCACTACTTTAGGGTGTTTAATTAGGCCTAGACGGAAGTTCTTTTCTAGTGGTGGTTTATACTATAGCTCTAGTAGATTTATATAAAATACTAAATATATATAGGCTATAAATAGGGGTAGCTGGAGATAGTAGGCTAGCTTACTAATTTATTCCTTAATTTAGAAGGAACCTAAGTATCTTATATTAAGCTTCTTTAATAGTTAACAGGTCTTAATATTTGTTAAATATAATAGGACCTTATCGCCTACGCCAAAATGCTTATTTTAGTGTTTGCGGTTATACTAAAGTCTCTACTACTCTTGCGCATTTTACAGGCTCTGATTTACATACTTCCATTACTCCTCCCATTTTTTAAGGTACCCTTATACTCTTTAGTGGATATCCTTAGACTTCCTAGTAGGATCCTATAATTAATTATACAGCCTTAGCTAGTAATTATTAGATATACCATTAAATTCTAATAGTTAGAAACTATAGGCAATTTAGATTAGTGCAAACTAATATAATAAATATTGCTTTAAGTTATAAGCGTACTCCGCGTATGGAAGTAGCTTACACTAATTATCTTACTAGTAGTTTAAATATATTTGCAGATAAGACTCTAGTTTCTAGTTCTAGCATTTTATTTACCCATCTATCTATAGATAAAAAGCCGTACTATAGCAGCGGTCTATCTCTAAATAAAAGCATAGATTTGACTAGTACTAGCTTATAAATATACTGCCCCTATTAGTAATAATAGAGTATAGTTAATCTACTTTAAGAAATTATTTCTCCTTAATTAGGTTTATAAGCACTTGTATATTTATTATCTTATTAATAGGAAGGTATTAGACGTACTTTAAAACCCTATTAATAAGTATTAGGACCAAATTATATGTTTATCCTTGCCTATCTTTTAAGGGCGGGAGATCTAGAATAAAGTCTATAGCGTAATATTGCTATAGCTTACTAGTAGGGGGATTAATTCAAGTAAACCCTATAGCTTATACCCTTAGATTTTATATACTTAACACTTCTTATAGTAACTAATGTACTCCTTTACTTCCTGCTTAAGCTTTAGCCAATAGTATTTGCGTTAAAGTAATTCTACTGTCTTAGCTTAACTATAGTAGCTGCCTAAAGGGTTATTGTAATTCCTTATAAGGATCTTCTGTTATAGATTTACTTCTTATAGAACCTAAACCTTACTATATTTACGCGGTAGGCCTATTAGGTCTAGTTCCTAATAGTAATGCCTAGCAGCTTCCTTTCCGTTACGTTTCCGGTCTACTTCTACATTAAGAATAGTATAAGAGGTATCCCTCCGTTATACCTTATGGATAAAATCTATTAACCTTTTAGATAGTTTGTAAGTAAAAGCTGTTTCGCCTTATACTGCTTTAAGTATAAGACTAGATAGTACTATAGATCTTATAACTTCTTAATGCGTGTATATTAGGAAGGCCGCTACAAGGCTAAAGTCCTTTAGTTATTACAGGGCTCTAAGTTCCAATTGCTTTTTAGCTTCGCTATTAGTTTAAGGGGATAGCTTAGCAATTAGTAGTGTATTACTAGGTTCCGCACTTATATTAGGGACGTTCTATTTATATATATTCGGACCCTTATTAGCTATAGACTAGGTACTAGCTAGAATATTAGTAGAAGTAAATAGGGTTTATACTGCCTAAGACTTAATATATAGAGCTATAGGTGCTTAAGCATTCTATACCTAAAGCTTATTCTATAATATAGGGAGTAAGATATCTATTATCTGTTTTTCTTTTCCTGTTTTAAAGCCTTTATAGTCTAGCCGTTATAACAGTCTATTAGCAGGGTTATTTTCCCCTAGCTTATATTTAATCTTAAAGTTAAATTACGTAAGCTTCTCTATATATCTAGCTTATTAAGGTATAAGCTCCTTTATAGTTATAAAGTAATATAAATTATAATAATCTAAGAGTATACAAGTAGTATGGCTTGCGTGCTTAAGGTAGTGTCACCACTATTTAAAGTAGTTAACTATGGCCAGTAGTTCCTTATCGTGGGTATAATACCTAACTTTAGGCTTGTGGAATTTTCTATTATAAAATACTACTGGTCTCTAGTGGAGCTAGGTAGTATCTAGATACCTATTAGGTTATAATAGGATACTAGTAAAGACAAAATTTAATATATTAGTAACTATTATTAGTAGCTAATCTAGGTTAAAATGCTGTAATAGTAAAGCTTTTATAAACTTTATGCGTAGTTTCTAAAAGGCTTTCTAAACCTTCCTAGGCTATATCTATAATTTATACCATTTAGTTAGTCCCTTCTTAGTTTTCTTCCTTCCCGCCTTTAAGCTTTTTACTCCCTACGTGTTAGGACGCCAAGGTCCTTAGGGTATATAGTAACGTGACAACAGTAACGGAATGCAAATAAGTATCTGGTTCTTGATGAAGTAGAACTGTAGAACTGAATTCTGCTGTTCTCTAATGCGGGGCGACTACGTTTTATAGGCGCCTCGCCTGCGCTAAGCCGGTTACGGCCAGTGCGTCTCTATGGCCTAACAATTGCCCCCCCCTTCTTAAGCGGCTGTCCTTAGCCGATGCTATTGTATAATAGGAGCGCTATTATTGTCCTTCGCTGAATAAAAAGTATGCGACCAAATTTAAGTGAATTAGATAATGGGATAATAGGACAATAAGATAATAGGACAATAAGATAATAGAATAATAGGATAATAGAACGCTAGGGCCTTATAAAGACCTATAAAGGTAGGAGTCCCCCCTAAGGTAGGACACTAGATTTCCCTTCCTATTTAATTTTAATTTATCTAGCCTGCGACTTGCCTTCTTTACAATTTCTTCTTAATCATAAATCGCAAGCGTTACGCCGCCGGTTCGCCTGCTGGTAAGCCTTCCGTAAGCATTCTCCACGCCTACTTATAGCTGTCGCTAATCCTGCTAGACGTCGTCTAAGCTCCCGCGCCGCTTATAAGCCGCTCCCCTAGCCTTGCTAGAACCCATCTACCTCCGCTACACCAAGCGCGTGGCCACCGCTAGGCGGGCTACCTACGGCAAGCAGGCTAACCGCAATTACGGTTACTACTAATAACTAAATAAGTCGTGCCAAGCAATAAGTCTATGTGCGTTAGTTTATATTCTAATAGCTAATAAGACTAGGTCCCTAAGGCCTTCTATAGCCGCCTAAATAAGCTGCTTGCCTTTATTAACAGGGCTAAGCGCCGCTGGGTTACTGGCGGGGACACAGCTAATCTTAATGCTCATATTGCTGCCGCCTAGAAATCCTTTACGAAGGATGTTAAGGCCTTAGTGCGCGCTAGCGCTAAGTATGGTCTTCACTAGCACCTAAAGGGCAAAGACTTTCCTCTACTCTAAGTATAGGAATTACAGGCCATCCATTATACCCTTAAAGGGATCCTTAACGTAATATATGCTTTAGTACATATTATAACATAGGTATTTTGCTGGCGTAGTATATGCTAACAGTGCTTATAGGCCAATATGCCTCCCATTATAAGGGATAAGGAGGAGGGTAAGGGTAAGGAGGATAAGGAGGATAAGAAGAAGGGAGAGGAGGAGGATAAAAAGGGAGAGGAGAAGGAGGAAGAGGAAGGAGGTAAAGAGAGGGGGGACTTAATAGAGCTATAGTGTATTTATATTTCTATTAGCGTTCTACTATTACTCTACTATTATTCCATTATTGCCCCGCTAGCGGGGCGTAATCCTAGTTATAATTTAATCGTTTCGGTTCTCTTACTACTTTCTTTTCCGTTTACCCCTTAGGGTAAAGTAACTATTGTATATCTTCTTTACGTCCTCATCAATGTCCTCCACTAGGACCTATTTATTATATTCTTCTGGCCAGCCTTTCCACTTAACTAGGTATTATAGGGTCTAGTTACGTCCCTTCCTTCCACATACTTCTTCTACCTTATACTAGTCCTCTTAGTCCTCTTCATCGTCTAGCTTAATAGGCCCTAGTAGAGGGTCTCTAGTAGTGCCCTTACGTTATTTATATGGCTTTAATAAGCTAACATGGAACACTAGATGGATACAGTAAGACGTAGGTAGATATAGCCAGTATACTTACTTTCTAACTGGTTCGGCTATACTAAAAGGTCCAATAAAGCGTGCTATAAGCTTCTTACTTAGCCTTTTTAGTTTAAGGTTCTTAGTTAATAGCAGGACTAGATCCCCTACTTTATATGCCTATAGTTAGTAATAACGATTATAGTATTTCGCCTGCGTCTCAACAGCGTGTTCCTAGCGTTTCGCCAGCGCTTTACGTTTAAGGGATATTCTTTTAATCCGCTCTAAGGCGGCTAGAATAGAACTACTATTGTCCGCCTTAACCTTGTATTCTAGACGCGGGTGAAACCTATAGCAGGTATAGAATAGGCTTATACCTATTATGCTATATTTAGCATTATTATAGGCGAATTTAGCTAGTAGTAGTAGGCCTACCTAATTGCTCTACTTTTTATTACAGAATATACAGAGGTAGTACTCCAGGGTTTAGTTCTAGCGTTTTGTTTACCCGTCTATTTACGGGTAAAAGGCCATACTTAGCCTACGTTTTATCTTTGTAGCAAAGCATAGCTCTAACCAGAACTTACTAGTAAAGATACTACCGTAATTAGATATAATCCCTCTAGGGGCTCCAAAACGGCGTACTACTTCGTTAAGGAAGAGATCCGTAAGTTCAGTTATAGTAATAGTTTTTACTATAGGCAGATATAAGGCTATCTTAGTATAGTGGTCAACTATTATATATATCATGTTATACACCTTATCGCCTTATCTACTAGGCAGTAGGCCTATAATAAAGTCCATTATAATCTCCTACCACGGCTGACCCGGGCAAGGCAGCGCTTAGAGCTCGCTATAAGGGCGATATTAAGGCGCACACATACGCTAGTATAGATTATAGGTAGAGATATAGCTTACAACGTCCGCAGTTATACTGGGCCAGTAGTACTTGCGTAAGAGTAAATCTAGGGACTTTTTCTCACTAAAGTGGCCAGCTAGGGCATTATTATAGTAGATCTGTAGGAGTTCTATATAAACTACTGGGTCTAGGGGCATATATAGCCTCCCACGGTAATAAAGTAGTCCAGCGGAATTAAACTGCCACACTAGCTTCAAGTAGGCGCGTTAACAGCGTCTCACCATATCTAAGCTGTCGCTGCGCTTTTATAGCATAAGGTTATCTATGGTTTAAAGTCCTTTAATAAGCTTAACAACTGTTTCTGTACTAAACTTATAAGCACTCTCTTAAGCACTTACTTCTTTAACTTAGGTCCTTATTACACGCTGCTTAATAGCATATGTGCAGGTTACCCAGTTAAAATGTAATGCTATATTGCCTAGGCGTACCTCCGTTAGGTCGCCGGCTTATAGCTATAAAAGCAACACCTTTATAGAAAGCTCGCTTTCCTATATACCTAATAGGACTTTTACCTTAAGTTAATGGCCCTGCATTCCCAAAGTCCTTTAGAGCAATAGTAGCATGGTATCTTCTTTTGGCGGACCCTCTGCGCCTAGGGGTCGCCTTAATAGCGCGTTTACAGGGTTTGTTTTTCCCGCCCTATGCTTAATAATAAAGTTATAGGCAGCCAGTGTTATAGCCTATTTAGCTTACCATCCATTAAGGGCTTTTACTTTTATAAAACCCTTTAGATTATTATAATCTAAGAGCACTTTTAGGCGGCTTAATAGCCCCTTAATATAGTATCTCCAATGCTTAAAAACCTCCACAATAGCTAGTAGCTCTTAATTATAGGTTTTATAGTTGCGCTCTACTAGCAAAAGCTTCCTAGACCAAAAGGCTATTAAATGCCAAAGGCCGTTTTTAAACAGCTATAATATAATTGCTGCTAGGCCTTGTATTAAGGCATCCATCTCTAACCAAGTTGGTAGGCCCGGCGTGTAGTGTCGCAGGAGTGGCGCCGTTATAAAGGCGTCGCAGAGCTGGCGCATTGCCTACTCCGCCTCCTCTAGCTAATTAAAAGGCCCAGCTTTACGGCCGTTCTTTGCTCCTTTTAGGAGATTAGTAATAGGCTTCATAATAGCAGAGTATTTATAGATAAACCGATAATAGAAGTTGGCAAAACCTAGGAAGACCTGGATATCCCTATAAGATTAAGGGCTCTCCTACTTAGTAATAGCTTCTACCCAGCTAGGATCCATCGCTACGCCTTTAGGGCTAATAATATATTCTAGAAACTTAATCTCCTATACGCCAAACTTACACTTCTTAAGGTTTGTATATAGTTGGTATTATTACAACCTACACAGCACTTCTACTACGTGGCGCTAATATTCCTCTAGATTTTTAAAGAAAATTAGAATATTATTAAGGTAGACTATATAGAAGACGTCTACCAGTCCTAATAAGGCCCAATTAATATAGCCCTAAAAGGTTACTGGTCTATTAGTTAGCCCAAAAGGCAAAACCAAGTACTTAAAGTGGCTATAGCGTGTGCGGAACGCCGTCTTCTACTTATCACCACAACGGATACGAAGGCGGTAATATACATGCGTTAGGTCCAGCTTAGTAAAGATTTTAAAACCTACTAAGCGGTCCAAGGTCTTACTAATTAATAGTAGTATAAGACAATTCTTAATTATTACCTTATTAAGGCCTCTATAGTCTATACAGAGCCACAGCTTCCTATCCTTTTTAGGTATAAAGAGGATAGGTGCCCCTACAGGACTAGTACTTAGTTAGATTTAGCCTTTAGCTAAGGCGTTATTTAAGTACTCCCTTAGGACTTCCAGCTCCTTAGCTAAGAGGTTATAGAGCGGCCTATATAGGGCATCCTATCCCTCTTCTAGGTCAATAGCATAGTCGCCCTAGTGGTATTAGGGTAGCTTTCCTACTTCCTTATAGGAGAAGATATCGCTAACTTCCTTTAACTATAGGGGGAGGACTAGCAAGCTGCCGTTGTCTTATTTACTAGGTATTACTCTAGAAGTTAATAGGGCAAAGACTCTAGATTCTATCTAGAGAGACTCCATAAAACCCTTAGGGGTTTATAGTAATAGGGATAAGCTATCCAGCTTCTATTGCCACGCCTTTACCTTATAGTTAATAAGAAGTTAGGCCTTCTTTAACCCCAACATACCTATAGTAATAGAAGAAGATACGTCAGCTATTCTATAGCAGATAAGGGTTACTTCCCTAATCTTACCCCAGCTGTCCTTTATTCTTAGTAGTACCTTATAGGCCTTATAGCAATATGCCTAAGTCTTATTTAACTAGGAATAGGTAGGCAGTTCTACGTCTAGCGTCTTAAAGTTACACTCCATAGCAAATCGCCGATTAACTATATTTACTTCGGCATTAATATTAAGCATTACTAAGGTCTCCTTCCAGGTCTTCTTTAGGAGGACTTTACCTAAGATAGTAATAGCTTCCTTATAATCTAGTAGGAGCTTGCACCCTATAGCTATAAAGGGGTCTAAGGGCGCTTATCTTTTCCCAGTATAGAGGTAGCGTTTACGCTACTAGGCGGTGGTTAATTCCGTAGCTGCTCTTTATATTATTGCCACTAATATCTTAGCTACCCACATTTTAAGCAGTTTTCTTTAGGCTGAGTTAAACCCCTAGCGGTATTACTTTACCCCGCCGTTGAGTTGCTGGCGGTGGTTTTAGAGTCCACTTTCCCTAAGTTACCTAACTAGGTGGTCTTTATATTCGAGTTTACAGCGCGTCTATTACTTCTACCCTATAGGGCGCTTACGCTCTTCTGGTTTTCCTTTAATAGGGCAGCTAGGGAAACTAGCTAGTCTTAAGTTTAAGGGAATTCTTAATAGTTGGTAATAGTAAGCCGTAGCTTTAGCCACAGTTTCGCGAATAGATGTATTATTAGATGCTTTACATCATAAAGAGGATTAATTTGCGCTTCAAAGGTGGTTAGGTAAGCAGAAAACTCATTTATAGGTTAATTAGTTCGCTGCATTGCCCTTATATATATTAGAGCTATATAGAGTTCTTAATTAATAGGACTTTTAATCTAATTAAGTAAGAATTCTATAAGCTCCTCCCAGGTAAACTACGTGTCTAAATAATTATCTTTGTATTGTAGCTAAAGGGTTCAGTTAGTCCCCTTTATATATTATATAGTAAACGCGACTTTGGTATTCTTATCCACAAAGCTGTTATGCTCTAGGCGGAACGCTAGCTTTAAGCTATTACGGAAGTCTTGGTGCTCTTAAATACTCTTACCATAATACGGAGCAATCTTCTCTATTTTAACAGCCCGTTTTAATAGAGCGCCTATTATATTAGTAGCCCTCTACTTAAGGTTTAGACGCATCTAGCTACTATCCAAGTACTCTAATAGGATAGTTTAAGGTTGCAGAGATAGGTTAGGAATGGGAGTTAATATTACCTTACCGCGTTAATGCTGTCTTAGCACTTCTACCTCTTCCCTAAGCAACTATAGTTTTCTTTACTCTAGGAGTTGTAGCTTCTTATTCTCTAGCCGTTATATTTCTTCCTGTATATCCCCTTTACCTATAACTTCCGGTTCTGTCTAGGACGTGGGTCCGCCCGCGTTATCCTAGGGCCGTTCCCTAGACTCGGTACTACACACTGCGCTAGTATTACGCCCGCGTCTCACTATTAGGTTAATAGGCTGTGATATAGTTAATAAATATAGGTCGTCTTCTTAATAGAGGGTTGCCGCTATATAGTCATGGCCTTAGCAGACCGTGGTGTTATTAGGCCACTACCCCTAAGAAGGGATAAGAATTTAGAACTGTTAGGACGCCAAGGTCCTTAGGGTATGTAGTAACGTGACAATAGTAACGGAATGCAAATAAGTATCTAGTTCTTGATGAAGTAGAACTGTAGAACTGAATTCTGCTGTTCTCTGATACGGGGCGACTACGTTTTATAGGCGTCTCGCCTGCGCCTCGCCTGCGCTAAGCCGGTTACGGCCAGTGCGTCTCTATGGCCTAACACTACGCTAGGTCTTAGGAAGTTTTAGTAATATAGTTAAATAGGTGTTGGGTAATGTCTAAGTAGTTATAAATAAAGCACCTATAGAAATTGGCAAAGCCTAGGAACGCTTAAATATCCTAGTAGCTCTCTAGCTCTAGCCACTTTTAGATTATCTGCACCTATACTAGGTCTATAACTACACCTATAGGCGTTATAATATAACCTAGGAACTCGACCTACTTAGTATTAAAAATATATTTCAACGCCTTAGAGTAGAGGCCCTAATTATTTAAACGTTCCAGCACTTTATAGATATATTGCTTATGCTAATCCTTATCTTTTAAGTAGATTAGAATGTTATCTAAATAGATAATGTATATATAGTTAACTAGTTCCCCTAAGGCTTTGTAAATATACAATTAAAATATTATAGGCGTATTGGCTAGCCTAAAAGGCATTACCAGATACTTAAAGTAGCTATATTAGGTTTTAAAAGCAGTCTTCTAGTTATCCCCTTCTTTAATATAGAGCCTATAATAGGTATCTTATAGATCTAGCTTTGTAAAGACCTTAGCCCTAGATAGTTAATCTAGCATTTTACTAACTAATAGTAGTGGGTAATAGTTCTTAATTATAATCTTATTAAGACCGCAATAGTCTATATATAGCCTTATGGTTTTATCTAGTTTTAGGATAAAGAGGATTAGTACACCTACTAGTAACTTATTAGGCCGTATATATCCCTTTTCTAATAAGCTATTAAGGTACTCCTATAGGATTTTAAGCTCTTTATAAAAGAGATTATAAATAGAAAGGTTTAGTAGTTATTTACCTTTTTCTAAATTAATTATATAATTATATTCTGAGTTCCGCTAAAGGACTTTAGCTTACCTACCCAAAAATACCCTTAGTAAGTCTTTTAGGCCTACTAGAATATTTAACAAATCGGGTTATATTTGTCCTTTATATTATTATTAGGTAGGTCCTAGAGCTCCCTTAGGACACTTATAGGCAGCGTTACACGCTATAGTGGCTGTTTATATATAGTTGTCACTATATATTAAATAGTTTTATATAGTAGCCAGTAGAGGGTAGGGAACTCTTTAATATAGCGTTTAAGGTGTTATAGTATATTCTCTATATATTACTTAAGCCAGAGTAACCTATAGCGGTAGAAGTATCTTATAAGATCTTTAAGATCGCCGCCTCCCTATAGTGTCTCCGCGACCTATCCAGCGGTTCCCTATAGAGTATCTATTACGGAAAAGTTATTGCTTATACTAGGCTCTATACCTATCTTGCTATAGAATAGGGGTTAGATCTAATACTTCTTTAGGTATAGAGCGTATACTATTTCTCCTAAAGCTATATCTTCTAGAATGTCTTTTAAGCTTATTAGTAAAATATGCCCTTCCTGTTACGGACGCTTTAAGTACGATGTTATGACTACTTAGAGAAGAGTCGGAGGAAGCTAGTTGGTTGATACAGGCACGGTCTAGGATGGATCCGGTGGAACCATGTAACAAGGAATGGTAGCCGAGTTATATAACGTGCTACGTGAGGAACGTAAGGAACGTAGTAAACGTACGTACCTTACGTACAACACGTACCTCACGGAGCGAAGGGATTTCTTAGGCGTATAGTTGTGTATTTAAAGGACCACAGTCCCTACCCAGATAGTTCTCTCTTCGTAGTAAATCTTAGAATACAATTAGAGTTAATCTATTAGGCAACTACTCCACCAGTTATTATTACGTTGTTAATACTGTTCTTACCTACATACCTAGCCCAATAATAGGACCCACTATAGTTCCTGCTACAAGGTTCTATTACACATTCACTACTAAGGTTACGGTATTAAACAAGATTGAACAACATGCCACCTAAAGTACCAGTCATGACAACGTCAACGGCAGCCACGACCTTAGGGCTAGGAGATACCAGTATAGCAGACAGGGATTCTTAAATGGTTATAAGAGGTTAGTTATAGGAAATGGTTAATTACTTATAAGATAATAATAGGATACTTAAAGAACGTATTAATAGAATTAGAGCAGCAAAAATTAAGTTACCTTTAATTAAATAGTTTTTAGGAGAGAAGTTAAAGCTCAAGGGATTTCTTATATAAATGCACTTTAAGGTTATATAAGAAGGAGTGAAGTTAGCAATATCGTTAGATTAAGTAGCCTATGCAAGGTTGTTCCTAATAGGGAGAGTACTTAAGTAGTTTAAACCGTATCTTACGGAGATATAGGCTAATAGCATAACAACTACTAACTAGGATGTACGGTATATATTCGCCAGTTAGAACGGGTTTGCGGAACAACTAATACAGATATTTAGAGATCTAGAGGCCACAACTATAGCAGAACAAAAGCTTTAGAACTTAGTATAACGCACTTTAGTAATTAAGTATATAACGCAGTTTTAAACACTAGCTATGTAGGTTGAGTGGAATAATAGGGCGCTTATGGCATAGTATAAGTAAGGGCTTAAGGCTAAAGTCTAGAACACAATTATTCTAATAGAAGATGCGGATACTCTAAGAGAGTTAATAGACCAGTTAATAAAGATTAATAATAGGATCTATTAAAGGGAACAAGCTAAAAAAGGGCAAAATAGAGTTCTACAGTTATATAGGGCGCAGAGTACGCAATAATAGACATAGAGTTAAAAACCATAGAATGGCGCAGAGCTAATGGACCTAAGCGGTACTAAAGAAACCCAAAGATGGGGAAAGAAATTATAGAAACCTAGAGGTTAAGGATTAAGTAATTAAAGGACCTAGGAGTAGAGGCCAAACTAGGGATCTTAGCAGCAGAAGACATTTAGGCGGACTCCATAGTAAGAAAAGTGGTTTAAAGATAGAGCTTATATAAATTGCGGAAAACAAGGTTATTTCGCCAGAGACTATAGAGGTGGTTAGAGTAATTACGCAGTAAAGGGAACCAGGCCAGTAGACGGCATATATATATAGAGGGACAATAGTTCACTATAAGGAATAAAAGAATGTTTAATTAACAGTTTCGCGTTTTATTATAACAACGTATGCCAAATTTACAAAGACGCTAAGTATAGTGCAAGCTATTGGCTATAGGAGCTATTATTATCTAAGTTTAGAGGAACCAATAAACTAGCTTATAGATTGGATATTAAAGATAATAAGTTTAACATAGGTAAAGCATTTACTAATAATAAGGCAACAAAGGCAGCTTACTAGGAGCATGCAAACCTTAAAGAAGTTAAAATAGAAGTAGAAACTAAGACTATTACAGAACAAAGTTTAGTAACGGATGTTATAACACTATTAGATATAATTTCCATCGCTTTATAAGATAAAAGAAGTAACGTTTAGAAGAAACTAAGTAAGTAGATAATTGCTAGTGCTAGCTTATTACTTAATAAAGGTAAAAGGCCACAGGCTTAAGATTCTTAAGAAGAGATATAAGAAGCTTAAGACTTTTAAGATAAGATAAGACACACCTAAGAACCTATAACGGACGAAAACCGATGGGAAAGAGTAGTGACTTAGTTTATAGATAAATAAATAAGTATAGGACGTAAGTTTAAGAACTATAAGTTTAGGGAATAAGTAAGAACGTTAGTAATCCTAGGTAAATGCAGTGTTTAGCCTAAAGATTAAACAGTTAATACTAGGATTAAAAAGCAAGATGACTATGAAGATCTAGCTATAAGACGTAGAAAATAAGAAACTATAGATAAGTTTAGGACAAGAATTATTATATAATAAGAGCAAAAGCTAAATAAAAGGTTAGCTATACTAGGTTGTATAAGGGACAGAGTACCTATATAAAGAGTTACTAATAGGCCGAGTGCAGGGACACCTAGGGCAAAATGGTTAGATAAACTGGAATAAGAAGAGGATCTAGATATCCTAACTAGGTTTAAAGAAAGATATACTAAAGCATATTATAATACAGTAATAATAAGGTACTTTCTAATAGATAGACCATATACACTAAACCAGTTATATGGAAAGTGGTATAGGCAACAACATAATAACAAATAGGAAGACTTTTATATATAGCTAGACAAAAAAGTTGTCTAAGACTAACCTATTACGGAAAAACGTATAAGTTATATTAAAGGAGTATTAATTATAATGTTAAGGAACCTAGAAGAGGGATTTAGGGACTAGAGAAGTAAATAATAAATTTTAGTACCCGCAGCAGAGATACCAGTGGTTAGGTTAACTAGGTATAGGTTTAAACTTAAAGATAAAGATAAATTAAAAGTTAACCTAAAATATATAGCGTATTATACACTATTGTGGATAGCTTGTGTGGATAATATGTATAATATGCATAGAGCACTAAAAGATAAGAACCGGAAGTACCTAGTAAGGATATATTAGGCACCAGAGGAAAAACGGTTTAGGAATACTAAGTATATATATAGATAGCACCTAGTAGAAGTATAAGGTTAAGAAGACTTAATACTTTAACCAGAAAGATTCCTTATAGAAGAATACCTAGACGGATAACAGTAGTAGGAGTGCCTAGAAAACACTTATCTATAATATATAGAGGAAAAGAAATAAATTAAGTATTGGCCTAAGGTGGATTAAGTACAGATAGGATCTAGCAGCCAACAGTTAGGAAAAGGGGAGGCGTATAAAACCAGAGGGAACTAGTGTTAGAGCCTTAGACCCTTAAAGGAGTTTAAGGATAACACCTAAATTTATAAATTAAATGGCAAGATTAGCAGTTTAAAGTATTAATAGATAGTGGAGTAACTAGAAACCATATATCACCAAAGGCAGTAGAAAGGATGGGGTTACTATATAGATAAAAGGAATACCTATATCTACTTATAACAATTTTAGGAGATTAGATAGCCTATAGAGGAGGTATTATTAATCTTAAAATAGGACCTATTTAGTTAACCATTAAAGGGAGACAAGTTAGAATGTCTTTTAATATCCTACTATTAGGACAGGATAAGGTGATACTAGGAATACCTTAATTATAGGAGTACAATCCAAAGATCAATTAGGTTATAGGTTAGGTCAATATTAGGGATACTTAATAATATAAGATACGACAACAAACCAAGTTAGTATGGTACCAGGTTCGAGCGATATATAAAGAAACTAAGCGAGGCTTAAGTTATATACCAAAAAGATACCATAGGTATAGAAAAAAGTTATAGTTACTAAAAAGTAAAAAGCTGTTAGAGCATGCAGTATGGGACCATAAAATAGAATTAGAAGAGGGAATAAGTCTAAAGTTCTTTCCAATCTATAAGCTTACTAAAATAGAGTTAGTAGCGCTTAAGGAGTTTATCCAGAAGAACTTACGCAAGGGATATATCAGACCGTTATAGTTATTAGTAGGATATCCAGTACTATTTATCCTAAAGAAAAACGGAAAACTTAGGATGTGTATAGACTATAGACAGTTAAACAGCATTACTAGAAAGGATAGGTATTCTTTACCCTTAATTAGCGAAATCTAAGATAGGATAGGTAACGCAAAAATCTTTACAAAGATAGATCTAAGGTGGGTATACTACTAGATTAGAATCAAAGAAGGCAACGAATAAAAGGCAGCCTTTAGGTTAAAGAAAGGACTATATAAACCATTAATTATATAATTCAGGCTTATAAACGCACTAGTAATATTCCAAAAGCGAATTAATAGTATATTAGGAGAACATCTTAATGAGTTTATTATGGTATACCTTAACGATATTATTATCTACTTAGAGAGTGAGGAAGAATATAGAGAACACATTAAGTAGGTCTTAAAGAGACTATAGGAAGAATAGATGCCAGTAGCAATTAAGAAATACAAGTTCTTTACAAAGAAAACCAATTTTATAGAATTTATTATTAAACTATGGAAAATTAGTATGGACCTAAAGAAAGTTAAAGCTATAGTAAGTTAGCAAGAACCAGAGAATATTATATAGTTAAGGTTGTTTTTAGGGTTTTGTAACTACTATAGGAGGTTTATAGCACAGTGGTTAAAAAACATTAAGCCATTTACAAGACTAACAAAGAAAGAGGAACTGTAGGTTTAGGATAGTAAGTAAAAGAAGCTATTTTAGAAACTTAAAGAGTTGTTTACCTAAGAGCTAATTTTTAAGATCTATTAACCAAAGTTAGAAACGGTTGTTAAGACAAACGTATTAGACTTTGCACTAGAAGCATGCTTGCTATAGAAGTACTAGGACATATAGCATCCAGTAGCATACTATAGTTGGAAGATAACACCACTAGAGTTAAACTATAACATTTACAACAAGGAGTTGTTAGGTATAGTTATAGCACTTAAGAAATAGAGAGCATTCTTATAAGGCATTAAGAATCCATTTATGGTTAAGACGGATTATAAAAACCTTATAGGATTCCTAATAATAAAGGAACTTAACCAAAGACAGGTTAGATGGGCGGAAATGCTTATAAAATACCATTTCGAAATTCAGTATACTAAGGGTATAGACAATGCACAAGTAGACGCTCTAAGTAGAAAAGCTAAACTATAAAGTAATAAAAAGCTATTAGGAGCTTTATTGCGAAAGGATTAAAACGGATTAATTAAATATAATTATCCAAAAATTATAGCAACTAAGGAAAGTTAGATCTATAAATTACTAGAGAGTAATTAGATATAGAAGATCTAAAAAGCATAGGCAGAGGATCTAGACTTAGAGTAATATAAAAATAGAGAAGTAACGTATATACCTAAGTCTATTACAGAAGAATTTGTTAAGGAATTCCATAAAGAAATAACACAAGGATACAATGGGTCTATAGGACTAGTGTTAAGACTTTAAGAGGAGTACATTATATAAGGAATTTGGGGACTAGCAAGATAAGTTACTAAGGAGTGTCTAGATTGCCAAAGGAATAAACTAATAAGGCACAAGCCGTATAGAGGGCTATAACCTATTAAAATACCAGAAAGACCATAGGAGGTTATATTATAGGACTTTATTATTAAGTTACTAAAGTTAAGAGATCCTATTACAGGATAAGATTATAACGCGATTTTAGTAATAGTAGATAAGCTAATAAAGTGGGGATACTTTATAGCATATATAAAAGAGATATCAGCAGAAGATATCACTAAAATCTATATAAAGGAAGTGTTCGCAAGACATGGAGTACTAGATAAAGTTATATTAGACAAAGATCTAAGATTTATAGCAGTGTTTTAGGAAGTATTTCTAGCAGAATAAGGAGTTTACGTAGTAACCTCTACAGCATATTATCCGCAGATAGATGGACAAATGGAAAGACTAAATTAGACACTAGAATAGTATCTAAGGCATTATGTTAATTACGCATAGAATAATTGGGTATCGTTATTACCAGTTATATAGTTTACATATAATACAACACCACAAGAAGGAATGGGGACATTACTATTTAAGGCAAACTACGGGTATAAACCAAAAATATCGTTATTGCTACACTAAGCAAAGAAAATGAGTAGCATAGCTAAATAAAGAATGGAGATATTAATAAACCTTTATGCAGACCTTATGGAAACAGCCAAGCTAGTACAGCAAAGGATAAAAAGGTACTATAATGCTAAGAGATCTAAGGGACCAGATCTTAAGGAGGGAGATAAAGTATGGCTACTATACAAAAATTTCAAGAGTTGATGGCTAAGTAAGAAGTTGGACTATATCAGACTAGGACCTTTTAAAGTTAAGTAAAGAATTTTATTAGTTATGTATAAGTTAAATCTACCAGCCAAAATAAAGATCTACCCTATATAGTATGTCGCGATGCTAGAACCAGTATACGGAAATATTAAGCCACCAGTTTATAAGGCAGATATGTATAGAGGACAAGAAGAAGACAAATAGCAAGTTTTAAAGATTATTAGTCACAAGGACGTAGATAATAAAACATGGTATAAAGTAAAGTAGATAGGCTATAGTAAGACTACTTAGGAACCACTAAGCAACCTAGAGAATGCTATAGGAAAGGTAAAGGAGTATTAGAAGAAAGTAGGTTAGGGAGCATTAAAAAAGGATTGCTAAAGGACGAGTTACCTAAGGGGGACCCAAAAGGAGCAATTACTAAGCTACTTAGAGTTGTTTCCCTTATAGGAGGAGAGCTAGTCCTTTTGTTACCTAGCTTGTTAAAATCCTATTAAATGAGTTTCCACTCCTTAGAACGAACCTTCTTACGAACCTTCTTAAGACGAAGCAGTTAAGTAGATGCCGTAATTTAAGCGTCTAGGGCCTTCTGTTCCGCGTCTTAAAAATATTCTAGCTTGGCTAAGGCAGCGGAGAGCTTACTATTAAGTTTTATAGCGGTAGATTAAATATAAGACCCTATAACAAGTTACTTAGGGAACTTAAAGACTGTTAAGAGTTATAAAACGCGCACACTTAGCGTTAGAGGAAGAATGAACATTATAGGACGATTAAACGTTTGCTTTAGTACACTCCGAGCAAGACAAGGGTTGTTAAGATAAAGGACTCGCTATCGCAACACATACTAACCCCGCTTTCGCATAACGAGAATACGGAGACGACATTATCTCACTAAGTAACAGTATGGCAGCTATAGTACGAGCACAACATTGCGCGTATAAGGAAGAAGACGCTTTAGGTATAATAAGTAAGGATATTAACCAGACTAATTAAACGGACATTATACCTCTAGTAGACGACTTAGAGATGTTAGGAATCTTTAAGAACAAAGATAAAGAGGAGGGAGATGGTGTTACGGACGCTTTAAGTACAATATTATAACTACTTGGAGAAGAGTTGGAGGAAGCTAGTTAGTTAATATAGGTACGGTCTAGGATGGATCTGGTGGAACTATATAATAAGGAATAGTAGCCAAGTTATATAACGTGCTACGTAAGGAACGTAAGGAATGTAGTAAACGTACGTACCTTATGTATAACACGTACCTCACGGAGCGAAGGGATTTCTTAGGCGTATGGTTGTGTATTTAAAGGACTATAGTCCCTACCCAGATAGTTCTCTCTTCGTAGTGAATCTCAGAATACAATTGGAGTTAATCTGTTAGGCAACTACTCTACCAGTTGTTATTACGTTGTTAATACTGTTCTTACCTATATACCCAGCCCAATAATAGGACCCACTGTAGTTCCTGCTATAAGGTTCCGTTACACTTCCGGTTCTTTATTATTCTATTATTTAGAGACTCCTATTTTAAAGCGTATTTTAAAATCTACTTCCGCAAGCTAAGGGTATCTAAAAATAAGGTTATAGCCTATAAAGTTAGCCGCCTAGAAAGGTTGCGGGCCAACTACCTTAGTGCGGTTATATATATTAGCCACTAATACTATAAGCTTATAGGCGCTATATAGTTTAATCTAATACTTATTTTGGAACCCTATTATAGTTTCTGCCACCTTAGTAATAGGATAAGCTTATACTCTTTTACCAAATTATATTATATAAGATTAATTTTAATGCCGCTATTATATAGTGCTTAGAACTAACATACCTCGCCTATAGGGAGTACTATTTTTAGCTTAATAGTAATATAAAGAGTATCTCCTTTTATATTTTGCCCTAGTTATAGCTAGGAAAGGTCCATAACTAGGGCTTTCTTTTTTTAAATTATTAGTGCGGTTATTGCCCTGCTTATTTTTCTAATTAGGTTTACCTCTAGAGAAGTTTTCTTTTAACTTTTTAAAGTATCCCTATAAGGATGTTGGATAGGTATTAGGTTAGCCCTAGGAGTCTTTCCCATTACTTAAGGTACCTAACTTTAACCATTCCGGATTTCTCTTTAAGAATGGCTTCTTTAGAGCTTAGGTCTGCCCTATATTACTACTAAAGTGCTTATACTTCTAGTTACCCCCTAGCTTCTTACTAAAAGAGGTCTGGTTCCCCACTATATCCTTAGCGTTTAGAACTACTTGTTTAAAATCCGTATATATAGTAATCCGCAATAGGGCTCCCACGCGCTTTATTTTGTTATAAATTGCTAGCTTAATTCTAGCTTAGATAAATCCAATCTTCTCCTTTTTATAGATACTACTATTCTTATTTTTAAAAGGCTCTAAATCTATTAATTAAGTATAAGTTTCCACAAAGTTTATAAACTAGCAGAAATTATGGCGGTTAAGCTATATCCCATTCTAGAATAGTTCTATATTATTGTATTATATAATATATAGATCTTAAGTCCATTTCTTTAAGAAGGTTTTTAGCTACGACTGTATAGTAATTTACTCTTTATTAAGCTAATTAAGTACGATCTAGTTTAGGGATTGATCTTTAATCTGACTAATAATCTATTAAGTACACTCTTTAGTATCGTCTTATATTATTAGCATTTTAAAAAAGTTATCTACTTTATAAACCCAGTTATCTAACTATTAGGCATTAGGTCTATAGCGCAGTTTTAGACTACTAGAGGCCTTAACCAGTTAGTCTATATCCTTTTTCTATTTACTATATAGATACCTTTCTAAGTCTTCTATACCTTTTTAGGTAAGTACTAGGTAGCCTCTAGAAGGCCCTTGGCCTTAGCTAGGTTATAAAAGATTTTATATAGCCTAGATTAACTCTACTAAATCTAGACCTACCCCTAAAGGTTTCTAATATATTTATTAGTAGCTCCTTCCCGTATAGCTTCTGAGAGCCTTATAGCAGCTTCCTAATATCCTCCTTAGAGAAAATTGGTATAGGGCTTTTAACTTTCTAACCTTAGGCCTAGGAAAGCTCCAGCTATAGAGGTAGTATTAGTACTAGTAGCTAATACAGGTTTCCCTACAAGGCTTAAGTGTCACGAATTGAGTATAAGTAGTGATAATATATAGCGAAGTAGATATTATTAAGCTATATATATAAACTGTGTAATGAGGTCAAGACGTTGCGTAAGGAGAGAAGGTAAGGAAACGGGAAGAAAGGGTATATATCGTTAGTTTGGTTGCTTGGTTAACACATACACAGAGCAGAATAGGATTCGAGTAGCGGTCCTGGCAGAACTTGGCAGGATTTGGTAGACTTGGCAGAATATGGCAGAATGCGGCAGATTGCCGTAGATTGCCGGCAGATTGCCATCAGATTGTCGTCTTGCGGTCGGTCTCTTCTTGCTGCGTCGGTGGAAACAGGTGGACACAGATAGACGTGTGTAAGGTGTCACGGAGGTGTCCTGTGACATTAAGTCTTAAGTTAGTAGTTAGGTTGGATTACCTAAAGGAGTAGGCCTACTTAGCTTATAAGTAGTATATATACCGCCACTATACTAATTATAGGCTGGTAATCTTCTGGGAAGGTTCCGGTTAGGTCCCTAATTAGGTATATTAGTGTATTTCTTTAGCATTTCTAATTTAGGGGAAGATCTTAGGGTTACCTTTAGTACTTAATCTTCTGGTTAGCCTAGGTATGGCTAGAAGGGTTCTAGCTGCTTTTTAACGGTGTTATAACCGTTATAGAGGGTATCTACGTTTTCTTTAGCGTTGCTGGTAACCGTAGATACATAAGAGTCTTTAACCTTTTAGTACATATAGGTGTTAGGGCTCATCCAGCCGTCTTACCTAGAGGTTTATATTGTTGCAATCTCTCGCTATTAGAGGGACCTTCCTGCCTTAGCACAACGGCTTTCTATATGGTATTAATAGAGTTTCTATTTAGGTTATTATAAGATTTTAAGGGAGGAGGGTAGATGTAAATAAAAGATATAAATAAACAATCTGGTCCTTAAACCCAGCTACCCTTTTAAATAGAGTAGGAAGGATTTAAATATAAGGGGACTTTATATATAGGGGGCTATAAGGCACGATTATAGAATAGGATAGATTGGTAAGAGAGATAAATTCTTAGGGAGGTAAGGCCTCTAGGATTATAGAGACTATATACTATAGGCACGTACCTCTAGTATATAACTAATAGATGTCTAAGGGGTGTCTAGGGGTTGTCCTAAGGGCAACCTAAAATAACCGCAATAATACCCCTTACAATTTTGCATAGGTAATAAAATAGTAAATTTTAGTATAGGAGAATGGGCTTATAGCGCGTAATAGAGATATTAGGGAAAATTATTTATTTACTATGGTTAAGTAAAGATTTCTAGGGTTTCTCGTTGCTTAGCGTATAATCTAATTAAATATTTAAATATCCTCAACTTCTCCTAAAAGCTTTAACTTACTATTAAATCTTATTACTAAGGCAGCGAGCTGCTAGCTAGCTATAGTCTTATAGGTAACTAACTATTATAACTCTATAAGCTCGCTAACTACTTATTATTAGCCTCTTAGCAGCGACACTAGCAGTAACGTTAACTATTAGACATACTGTTATAATTAAAAACTAATACCCTATACTACTTATATATAAGACTTTTAAGCGACTTAACTAAGCCTAGCTCTATATTAAGCTTAATGTTATTACTACCTTTAATCACCTTTAGGTATAAAGAGGTGGTAGGCAAGAGGCCATATTTATATTATACTTTAGCTAATTTAAATATAATATTGTGCCCTTTAGTATATATAATAACCTAGGTAGTTTTTAAAGCTATATTAATAATACCTTATAGGGCTACTTTAACAACTTCTGCTCTACGTACCTAAATAATATACTTATTTATAGTAATAAACCTTTCAGGCGTACCAAGTACGTCTAAAAGGTATTACAGCGCCTTAAAAATATAGGGCTTAATATTAATATTAAAAAGTAATACCTAGGGCTAATTATTAGTACTAAAGGAGTTTATATAGACCTTAAAAAGACATATAACACTTAAGAAGGTTCTTATCACTGTAAACATTCTTAATCTCTACTTTAAAGAGACATTAGTATGTCGTACAATACTAAATTTATTATATATACGAAGAAATTTTTAAAAGATACTTCTTATAACGAAGCCTTGTAGGAAATACCACGGTAGACTTGTTATTAGGCTAGGTATATAGGTAAACAAGAAGTCAACAATGTAATAATAACTGGTAGAGTGGTTGCCCAATAGATTAACTCCAATTATATTTTAAGATTTACTATAAAGAGAAGAACTATCTAGGTAGGGACTATAGTCCTTTAAATACATGAACTACGCCTAATAAATACTAGGTACGTAAGGTACGCGAGGTATATTTAGTATATAACGTTCCTTATAGATCCTATAGATCCCACATACCAAAACGGTAACGTAATCTATTATATAACTTAGTTACCCCTTATCCTATAGTTTAACTAATTCCAACACCTCTTGCGCTAATACTACTAGTTTGTCTACGTCTTCCCTAAGTAGCTGTATTACTACTAATATAAGGTCCGTAACACTTCTAAATATAAAAGTAGTCTAAAACCTTTAAACCTAAGTCTTATAAAGTAAGGTAAAGTTTAAAGATTACTATACTAAGCTCTTTACTACTCCTCTCTATACTACTGTTATTATTCTTTACCTAAGCTATTATATAGTATACAGTAAAAAGATCTAGCTAAGTAATATCTATAATAGAGCACTCTGGCACGTTAGGGAGCTTTAAAAAAACACTAATATAAAGTATATCCGCTTCTATTATACGATAAGGGTTTTTTAAACTAAATAATTTAAAAAGTGCCTTTAAAAGAACTTAATACTTTTAATCTTTTAGAGGCTTAGATAGAGAAATAATACCTTTAGCTATAACGTATTTCACGGGCGAGCTGGTCAAACGGGCGAGCTGGTCAGTTTGCCAAGACCACGCATCAAAATATTTGACACTATAATGTCTCCACCTACGAATTTACAATCGACTTCTAAAGAAGCTTGAATACAGCTTGCTATCCAGGCTCTCGATACAAAGCAGATTTACGGCGTTTAACGCGCTGCACGCACTTTTAACGTCCCCCTCTCGAGCCTACAGACGCGACGCGCCGGAACTACCCCACGACGCGATACTAAGCCAAATTTAATAAAGCTTACAGTAACCGAAGAGGAGGTGATAAAACGGTATATACTTGAGCTAGATTTAAGAGGATTTGCCCCTCCGCTTAATGCTGTTTAAGAGATGGCCAATAAACTATTGGCTGAGCGGTGGATGGACCTAGTGGGCATAAACTAGCCATATAGCTTTATTAAGCGTACCCTAGGGCTTAAAACAAGATATAGTCGGAAGCTAGACTACTAGCGTTATAAATAGGAAGAACCAATAATTATACAAGCCTGGTTTGACCTTATACATAATATAAAAGCTAAGTATGGTATCTAGGACGAAGACTCGTACAACTTTAACGAATCTGGCTTCTAGATGGGTATAATAACCTAGCAAAAAGTTGTTATAGGCTCTGAAAGACGGCATCGACCAAAGGCTATACAACCAGGTAATCGTGAGTGGGTTACGGTAATTTAGGGTATTAGCGCGTTGGGCTACGTGCTTCCACCCTTTATTATCTATAAAGGCAAAAGCCACCTCTCTGCGTGGTACCAGGAAGCCAATATACCATCTTAATAGGCATTTGGGGTCTCTAATAACGGCTAGACAACAAATAAGCTTGGTTTTAAGTGGTTAAAGCACTTTAATAGGCATACAAAGGAGCGTACTGTTGGCGTGTATTGTCTGCTGATTATTAATAGCCACGAGAGCCATAACTCGCTGCAATTTACCGAATATTGCGAGGAGAATAAGATAATTACTTTATATATGCCAGCACATTTATTGCATATCCTATAGCTACTAGATATGGGTTGTTTCTCGCCTTTAAAGATGGCGTACGGGCGCTAAGTTAAGAAGCTAATGCGCAACCGGATCAACCATATTACTAAAACAGAGTTCTTACTAGCCTTTCGGGACGCGTTTAACGCCTCTATTACTAAGAGTAATATCTAAGGAAGCTTTTAAGGCGCTAGCCTGGTTCCTTTTAACCTGGATAAGGTAATATCAAAGCTTAACATTCGATTGCGCACGCCTACACCACCCACTACTGAAGATACCCTATGGCAGTTAAAAACCCCTAGTAACTACCTTGAATTTGGGTCGCAAATAGAGCTAATTAGCAATAAGTTAGGTAGCTCACCATCTTCGTTAAAGGAAGGGTTCAATCAGCTTATTAAGGGCACCCTTTTAATGGCTTATCAGATGGTGTTACAGCGCGATTAAATCACCGAGCTTAAAGCAGCTAATGAGGCCGCAATCCAACGGAAACAGCGTAAAAGAAAGCGTATTTAGTAAGGAGGAGTTCTTACCTATAAGGCTGGATTATAGCTAGTTGCTAAGAACTCTCCTACCACTACCTCTAGTAGTAAGAAGAGTCAGGGTAAGGCTGGGGCAGATAGAGTCGAGCCAACTTAAAGGCGCTGTGGGAACTGCGGTGGGACTAGGCACAACGTTCAAACGTGCCAAAATATTAAAGAATCTACTGTAGAATCTAGTAGCGATGAGGAATCAGAGGTAGATTATAGTGAGGTGGAATAGTTTGTTACATAGTTCGTTATATTTAGTGTGGTCTTGGCAAACTGACCAGGTCGCCCGTTTGACCAGGTCGCCCGTGAAATACGTTATAGCTAAAACGAATTTAATAACCACCATTTAGAGATCTTATACAGTTAAAAGATTTAGGATTCTATTAAGTGGTAGTTATATAAGGATTAAGTAAGGCACTAACCATAGCTTTTACTTTTTACGGTTAATATCCTTTATATTCCTACAATAAGTAATAAAGTAGAGATAGTTTTTCTTAGGTGGTTATTATATAGTATTAGCGGCTCGGTTAATTAAGGTATAAGTATAGTAAGAGGGTCGCGCAAGCCTATATAATTAAATTGTCTATAAACGAGGATCTAAAGCTAGAGAAAGGAAAGGGGAAGAATGGAAGCACCGCTTAAAGTTATATATAATCCTCTGGTTATATAACAGCACTTTATAGTAATCTGCGGTAATCTAACAGCAACCTAACGGCAATATGTCAGTACTGTAACATTACCCCCCCCTTCTAAAAAAGCCTGCCCTTAGGCTTTATATATCCATATTATACCTATAGGGCGTTCTTGTCTTTATGCTCTATAGGCAACCTATTATCCTTACTATATTAGTATTCTATCTACTTATCTAAGTACTTTAGCGGTCTAGGTTTGTTAGGGTAACGGCTATAAAACTCTTATAACTTATAGGGACTACCTATAAAATTCCATATAGGGTACTAAGTAGGGTCCATATTATAGCCTTTCCAACTTACGCGGTACTTTAGTGTTCCCCTTATAAGTTTATAGGCTAGTATTTCTTTAATTTCCTATTTATTATCGCTATTAACTTAAATTAGTAGGGGCGGTTTATTCTTTTATTTAGGCAATAGGTTGTTTATAGCTTTCTATAGCTTATCTAGTAAGAAAATAGAGTAGACCTTAATTAAATTTAGGAGCTTTACTTTATATAAGTTGCCTCTCTTTTTAAGGACCTTATATAGTCCTGCTATTTAATAGTCTAGCTTATAGCTAGGCCGTTCTATCCTCTAGTTCTTTATTATAACTTAGACCTTATTACCTATAGTAAAGTCAGGCTTACGCCTATACTTATTTGCCTACTGTTCTATTAATTTTTAGGCCTTTTTTAGGTTTATATTGTTATGGCACTAACGCGTGTAACCTGGATAGGGCCTAGTCAGGGGGTTCGCTTACGTCTTGGCTCTATGTATATAGACGTGTTCTTTCCACGACCTTCTTCTGCCCCTCATCTTGATATCCGAGTCCATAGACATTCCAATTGTACAGGCTTGCATACGTTCTATACGGCGCTTATGCCTCGATTAACTAAGTCGCTGTAATATATATAGGCTACTTTCTAGGCTTCTTCTAAGCGTTTAGCGTAATACTAGGCTTCCTTATACAATAGTTTTTCGCGTATAATCTGTGGCCCTTCTGTTCTTTCCCAGTTAAAGCTTATATAGGGTAAATACCCTATTTCTAGCTAAATAGGTGCAAATCCTATAGAGTTGTAGGGTAGGGTAGCCTGGGCGTAGTTTATTAGAGTTAGCAGTTCGGCCTAATTATCCTAAAAGTAGTTAATAAAGAGTTGGAGTCTCTAGTCTAAATACTGTTCCACAATCTCCGTCTAGCCGTCTATCTAGGGGTAATATACTATAAAAAGCTTTAACTTAATGCCTAGAATCTAGGTAAACTCGCTCTAGAAAGCCGATATAAACTATGGCCTATAGTTAAATATAATAGTGTAGTGGGGTAAGTTGGCCCACTACATTCAGCATCCAATTTGGGTATGGTTTCGGGAGAGCATAGGCCTCCTATAGGTATATAGATTGGCCCGCGGCCTCAGAGTCTTTAACAACTCAGACAGGCTTGACGGACAGTTTAGGGGGACATAATACACTCTTTTCTCTTCTTCTTACTAACTGCTTTCCTACTGATTTCTACTAACTAACTACAACCGACTAACAGACCAACAGTATACTAACTTCTCGTCTGGAGAGAGACCTTCCCTCCTATATACTTTATGGCATTCTACGTAGGGACAACAGCAAGCTCTTCAGATTAGAAGTCTAGCACTCTACATATAGGAGACATATAGGAACCTGCTGCAGCCACGGAAGGACTAAAAACTGTTAAGTTACTGCTACTAAAAGCCGTAGAGCCACTAACAGGTGCGGAAATTAAGCACGGAAATTAAGATAAGTTAATAACACTTTTGGAGATTACTATCTGAGACCTATAGTCGATGGAATAGATAACTAGGAGTGGGAATGCAAGCATGGGGTATAGCAAGACGGAGGATAAAAGAGAGGGTTATAATGCATCAGGACTAGTAAAAAGAAGTCTTTAATTTTTTATTTACTGTATTTGCAACGGTCTATATAATTCTTCTTGCATTTATATAAGCCTCCCTTAAATTTATAAAAGTAATGGCGATAGGACCGATAAAGGGAATACTAGGGATACTAGGTCCATTTTATAATAATAGTAAAGAAGGAAGCAGGCAGCCTATTGACCTACGAAGTTTTCCTAACCCAGTGTTACGGCGCTGGTCGAAAACAGTACTAGCAAATTGCCGTCAGATTGCCGCAACTTGCCGTTACATGATGGCAAGTTGCCATTATATGACTAGAGGATTGTATATAGCTTTAAGCGGTGCTTCCGTTCTTCCCCTTTCCTTTCTCTAGCTTTGAATCCTCGTTTATAGACAATCCAATCATACAGGCTTGCACGACCTTCTTGCCGTGCTCGTGCCTTGATTAACTGAGTTACTAATATTATCTAAAGCTTGTTACTACTCTTCTTTCCTAAGAAGGAACTCAAATATATCTATAAGGCCACAAACAGGACAAGGACACAGAATAGGACCCTAAGGACATTACTAGGACTATAAGGATAGGACAGACCCCCAAGAACCAAAAGAATATAAATAGAACGCGAAACCTAAGAATAGGACACGCACGGACTAGAACCCCTAGAAAATAAATAAATACCGGAAATTACCCAATACCCCTACTACTATGCTAAGAAATACAGTAGTTGGCAAAGCTGCTGTAGGACCCGCAAATACCTCTAATAGTGAAATAGTTGCTGTCTTAACCCCCTAGGAAGAGCTCGCAGCAGCTAATGCTGAAATTAAGCGGCTTTAAGAGCTGCTTGAAACTAGAGACACCCCTATACCTAGTAAGGAGTTATTAGACACCTAGAGACTTGCTATAGTCCTTAAGGCCCTAGCTTAACGCACAGCATTAGCATTATCGTGGTCCGCGAAGGTCGCGGACCCCCTGTTGCTTATAGACGGAACTGACCCTATATTTAATAATTGGAAGCTTTAACTATAAAACAAGCTTGAAGTTAATGTAGACTACTTCCCTACTACCTAAGCTAAAATGGCTTATGTCTTCGGCCGTACTGGCGGGGACGCATAGACGTATCTACGTCCGCGATATGCTTAGGACTTGGCAGACCCCTTTCTCTCTAGAGAAGAGATAATCGACTACCTGTCTTCCATTTATGAGGACCCCTTTAAGATATAAAACGCCCGTCTTAACTATAAAGCCCTTAATATGAAAACGATAGAGACCTTCTTAGTCTTCTAGACCCGCTTTCTATACTTAGCTAGACAGGCTCGAATCCCCTAAAAAGATTTAATGCTAGACCTCTTTAATAAGCTTACCCTGGACCTACAGCGCGCCGTGCTACCGGTTTATACTACTGTATAGACGCTAAAGGAACTTATGGACTAGTGCCTAGCTATTAACTAGGGCCTCCGCCGAATTAAGGCACGCGTTAAGTGGTATAAGACTAGAAGCTCCGCTAACCAGAACACAAGTACTATAACATCGGCAAAATATGGTACCCTTTCAATGGCCTCAATGGTTGGTGGTTGACGCAATTGGCGCGCAGTTGAGGTCATTTGGCAACTCGACCGACTAGCCTATGTCGTGTTTTTTTGACACGCA
>Ga0307507_10001735_pt1 | contig 48015 bp, 34 predicted proteins | sample 7_EM_MG_FD_207223 | JGI IMG/M metagenome (GOLD analysis project Ga0307507, IMG submission 207223) | Populus trichocarpa ectomycorrhiza microbial communities from riparian zone in the Pacific Northwest, United States - 7_EM | ecosystem: Host-associated > Plants > Roots > Unclassified | place...
TTTATTATTAAGTGGTTGTTAAGATATTAAAGTGTGATTTTTCCATTTTTTGGTGTGTTTTTGAAGTGATCAGCTTACCCGTTTGACCAGCTCACCCGTGAAATACGTTATATATTAAATAGGTAGACTAATCTTTGATATTAATTCCCTTAATCCCTATAGACTTTTGGAGCTCTTGCTACACCCAGCCTAAAAAGACCAAACCAACTAAAAGAACCCTGAAAAACACCCTAATAATCCCCTAAGATGCATGCATTACAGGGGAGGCATAGGTGGAACAATAGTAGTACGTAGTTACGCGCGACCGCTAGACCTATACCCAATAATAGCCCCCTATAATAACAACAAGGACGGGCGAATACTATACTAGAAAGCGGAAATACCCTAATTAAGAAGGCATCTAATAAAATATAAAGCCTATTAGACGCGTCTAGTATCTAAAACTATAGGGGAGTATCTATTAGCCATTACAAACTAATATAGCTAGTAGAATAGCTCCAGTCTAGTAAACCTTAGGCGCCCCTTTAGCAAACCCTTAATTAAATCCTCTAACGGCTAAATAAAATTAAAGATAAATAAAACCCCCCCTAATAGGCAAACCGTACCTAGGCCGCCATAGCTATACTTCTATAGCATAGGGAACCTACCCCCCTAAAGACAATAACTGGGTATATAATTACAATATAACTAAATATAGAAAAGGCAGAGGAACTTAGGGGACAATTAGAAACAGAAGTTCTTATAAAGATTTATAAGGAGGTCCACAACGCCATTACAGTCCAACACCTTAGGAGTGGAGACATTAGAGTCACCCTAAAGGACCAATAGGCAAAGGAACGGGCCGTAAGGGTAGGGGACAGGCTAGGAGAGCGTATTGGCATAAAAGTGCTTTATAAAGATTACTTAGTTAAAGTCCTGTTGGTTCCCATAAGCCTTAGGGTAGAAAGGGGACGCTAGGTGGACAATACAGTAACTATATAGAAGATAGTAAAACAAATAGAACGCCTTATACTAGGATTTATAATTACCTAAATCTAATAGCTTTAATAGGAAAATACAAACTAAGCATATAATAAGAATAATAAGAGGATATAAAGGGCGCTAGAGACTCGCTAGGGAAACAATAAACAAATGTATAGCTCCCTTATTATTAACGTATATATACTAGGAATGTAAAAACTTCTTATTTAAAAAGAAATAATTATAAATGGCCTTATATACAACATAAGGCTCTATAACCACAGACTATACCTAGAACAATATTATTATTATATATAATAGGGACACACCCAATCCATATACGCAGTATAGGTATGCTGCGGCCACTATATAGGCCCCTATAATATAAGATAATGTATAAATTAAGACCAAATAAAATACGCGAACTATTACCAAAGCACATATAAGGCATGGGAGAGAGAAGACTGCATTAAATATAGGAGACGGAAGGAAAGGGCTTAACAGCTATAGGAATAACTACACGCCAGGTTATATAAATGGAAATAATAGGTAATAAGCTAGGGGGATATAGGTGTCTTCCTAGCGTTTCCTACCTTTAATACTAGGGGGCTAAGCCAGCCATCCCAAGCCTTAACGGGCTAAAAGTAACGCCGCGCAACATCACCAAACTGAATAGGGACATAAGGGACATATAGGACATAAGGGAGAGAACGCCTAGTAGGAAGACCCCCATAGACAGCTATAGCAAGTTTAAGGCCGGGACAATTAAGAATTAGATTTAACGCGGTAAATATAATATACGTAGCTAGCTTATAAGGGGCATATAGCTAACTAGTAAGAATGGGGGAAGAACTAGAGGCAATAATAAACTCAGATTTAGAAAGGCTAGTAGGAATATAAGATATAGGAATAGAAAGCTCTATATAAAATAAGTAGTGGCCAGGGAGTAAATATAGGAGATAGAAGTTCTAAACATTTTAGAGAAAGTAAAAACGGAAGAATTAAGGAGTAAAGGAGAGGTAAAGAACCCCTACTAGGGGTCCGCTACTTAACTATTATATAGTACAACTGTGGTAATACGAACCACCGTCTAGTAAGGCCCCTACTAGACAGTCTAGACCTAGAGAAACACTATATTCTTACTATATAAGAGCCATATTATAATACCTATATACAATTAATATACTGCCCCTAAGGATTCCAGCTCCTATATAAACCAAAAGCAGCTATACGCGTATACTTTATAATTAGCAAAAATATCAGCCTTGCCTTATAGTTATAGCAGGCAGTTAACCTAGATATTATAGTTATAACTATCCAAATATATAGGGGACTAGTATAAATTATTAATGTCTATAACCCTAGAGTCAAAGGGGTAGCATAGATAGAGAATATTATATCTGTAATAAGCTTGCTAGAAACTAAATACATAGAGTCTATTTTACTAGGAGACATAAACCTCTACTACCTATAGTAGGGGGGCATCTATATTGCTGCTAATTAATAGGCAGAGTGTCTACTAAGAGCTATAGACAATAGGGGCCTTAAGCTAGCTACCCCCCTAGGTATAATTATATGGCAATAGGGCACTGCCAAAAGTATAATTAACCTTATAATTATAGACGAAAACCTATACCAGAGACTTAAAAGGTGCTCCCCTAAAGAAGAATAGGCACTTACCTTAGACCATATCCCTATCCAGATACAACTAGATCTGGACATTAAGGCGCAACTAAATAGCAGAAGATACGCAATAAGGAAGCTTAACGTAGATAGCTTCCTTAATATAATTAAACAACAACTCTAAGACCTAGAAGAAATCCACCTAATACCAAACAAGTAAGGCTTATTAGCTACCCCTAAGGAAATTAATTAAAGACTAGAAAGGATCCAGGCAGTAATTAAAAGTAGGCTAAAAAAGCACTGCCTAGTTTTAAAACCAGGCCCCTATACGCGATACGCATAGTCCGCATAATACGCGGCCCTTATAGCCGGCCAACGACGAGCAAGGAGGAAATATACAAGCAGCCACAATTCTGAGGATGAGAGATAATATAAAGACATAAGAAACCAGCTAAAGAATACCCTAAGAAAAAAAGTAAGGAATAACTAGAGACGGTTTATAAACAAATATACTACTAACCCAAGTCTCCCCTATAACAAGGGCCTTTAGACCATAGTAAAATAGGTAAAGAAAAAGGCGGGACGCCTAATAAAAGATCTATACTTACTACCCCTATAAAGAGCAGGCGAACCATAGGCCACAAGCAACAATAATAAAAAGGCAAAGATCCTTATAGAAAGATTTTTCCCTTAACCAGCTCCAGCAGACCTTAGTAATATTACTAGTAAAATACCGGTGACTTACCTAAGGGTTAATAGTGACATAACAACTAAAGAAATGGCTAGAACCATTAGCCGCCTCTTAAACAATATAGAACTAGGACTAGATAGGATCCTAAACAAAGCCCTAAAGACCTATGGACCACTTATAGCACCTTAGCTTACAGATGTAGCCAAAGTATACTTTAAAATAGGCTACTACCCGCAACTTAGAAGATCCATAACAACGGTTATTTTATAAAAAGAAGGTAAAGCAGACTATTTAATCCCAGAAAGCTACTGCCCTATTGCCTTAGAAAACACCCTAAGCAAGATCTTAGAAAAGGTTATAGCAGGCCATATAGCAGATATAGTAGAGGAACACGCCCTACTACCATAAAGCTAAATAGGGGCAAGAAAGAATCGCTTAACGCTATTAGCACTTACACTACTCGCTACTACCATTAAAACTGCATAGGCTATACAAAAGGACTTTATAGTATTAATACTTAGCCTAGATATCAGCGGCGCCTATAATAATATACCCTATAAGCGTCTTCTATACATTCTTAGGGCAAAGGGCTTCCCAGAATGGATTATTTAATTTATTTAAGAATTTATAGGCCAGAAAGAAACATTACTAGTCTTTAGCGGATACCAGAGCCCCCCTATTATAGTCATAACAGGAATACCACAAGGATTACCTCTATCGCCTATACTCTTCCTCTTCTTTATAAGTAACCTGCTTAATACCTTTAAGGAAGGGGCAACCTAGGGGATAGGCTTTATCAATAATACAAACCTAATTATATATAGGCCAACAGCCGCAGAGAACTATAGGACACTAAAGAAAGCCTATAACACCTATATAGAATAGGCAAGACGACATAGAGTCTAATTCTCACCAGAGAAATACCAGCTAATCTATTTTATAAGAAAATGTAACCAATCTACAGATCTTTAGCATACAATCCATATCTAAGGCTTTAGGGGTTAACCAGTTTAAGGCCTAAGAGTATTAGGAGTGTGGGTAAACAGTAAGCTCTAGTAGAGCGCATATACGGCATAAGCGGCCCGTAAGGGCCAAGCACAGTATATCACCATATCCAGGATTGTTAATTCTATATAGGGTCCATGCTTCCAGAGGTTACGCCTACTATATATAGTAGTTGTCTGGCTAACCATAACATATAGATCTAGCATTTGGGCCACCAGAGAAACTAAGAAAGGCCCCCCTAAATCACTCCTTAAACTACTCTAAAAGGTCCAAATAGCCTGCCTTAGGAGTATAATAGGTGGGTATAAGCAAACGGCCACAGCACTACTTAAGAAGGAAGCCAATATTCCCCCCCTATAACTATATATTAAAGCCAATGTAATATAAAGGGTGTAAAAGGAACGCAACTCTAATGTTATAAAGTATATCAAGACACGCCTAAATAAACTATAAAGGGACCCTAGGGTGCCCTATAGGAGAAGAAACCAATAACCCTAAAGTAGGGAAGATATATTAGGAAAATAGGTGGAGAAAGCAGAAGAAGAATAGTGCGGCGCTAGGGCCCAGGCCTATATAGAGAAGGAAGGGAGACGCGCAAGAGGCCAGTAAAGATAATAGTAAGGGAGAGAAAGGAGCCAAAGTAGAGCATAAAAGAGTACTAGAAAACCATCTACCGCAATACAATACTAGTTAGACCAACGCTGGAGAGACAAATAGGAGTTAAAGGTATAGAGGCAGACTTAGGCAAGGGGAACCCAAGCCGTAGCATAGGTAACGTTATAGGGGGTAAATACCTAAGGGCTCTAAGAGGGCCTAACAAAGGCGGAAAATACAATGGCAACACTCTTAAGGATAGGAATAATAGGACTAAAAGATTAGCTTTACTGGGTGGGTATCCTAGTAGGTAGCCTAAGGTGCGAATATAGCTGGCTAAGACAGACACCAAAACACGTAATACTATTATGCCCCTTACGCACTAGCCAAGAAGCAATACTCTTAGCAGCTAGTATAGAAAACTATAATATACTACTCTTAACATAGAAAGGCCTTAAGGCGGCTACCCGGTGGCTTATTAGCTAAAATGTGCTAGACCAGTTCCGGGTTGCAAAGAAAATAGCAATAGAAGGCAAAGGGGCGAGTAATAGGCGCCCCCTAATAACTCTACAGAAGTAGAGTATAGTGTGTAATACTAGCGCGTCTATAGGTTTGTTACAGCAGCAGTAGTTCCCAAGGAGGTTAAAAAGTAAGGTAGTAGAGCACCACTGGTAACTTATAGGCGACTTATAAGCAAGCCCTAAAAGGCGGGGAGACGGATCACGGGGTTTTCTTAAATAGAGTTTTCTCCCTATATATATATAAGGAGTAGTCCGTGTAGGCCCAACAGGGATCCGAATCAGACGTTAAGCAATAAATAATAATAATATTAAATAGGTAAATAATACTAAAAAGGCTTACTTATTAAAATACTATAAAGTAGTAATGGAGCTATAAGAAGCATTCGCAAACCTCTTAAAAGCCATAGTATTCTTAACTACTAGAGGGAGTATATTTAATATAGACTTCGCAAAAGAGCCTAAAGAGGATATCTCTATTACTACTAAAGTCTATTTTCTTTAATAAAGTCTTTAAACCTATTATTGTAGGCTTCCTTAAATAAGTTTTTAACTAAGTCGTTAAACACCCCCTAAGTGTTAAACTCATCTCCTACTTAATAAGCGATGTCTTAATTAGTATCTTAAACTAAAATTATAGAATAATTGACGTAAAAGGCATATAGAGATTCTTTATCTTCTTCTGTTGGAGGTAGTATATAATATATATCTTTAAGAGCTCTTATAAGCTTAAAACCTACTAACTTATTAAAGGCTTAAACTGGCTTATTATTAACGTTATTGTCTTCCTCTTAAATTAACAGTTTAAATACTTCTTTACTGTCTTCTAGAAGGACCTTATTTTTGGTCTAGCTATTAGGGAGTTAAATCTTCTTAATTAGCGTATCTAATTTGGCGTATAGATCCTTTAAGATATCTATTTGCTTACTATTAAAGAACGTCTTTTTATTAAAGATAACGTCCCTAATAGAGATAATAATACCTTTATATAGGATCTAGATCCTATAGATATTAGTAGAGTTATAGCTAATAAGGTAGCCTATATAGGCTCGCGGATCTAGCTTACTTAGCCTATTTTTTTTGGCTGGGTATCTAATGTTATTATATATACCCTACAGCCGTAGGCTTTTAGGTACGCTAGTTATGGTTTTCTTAATCTGCTATTAGCTAGGAAGGTATAGAACCTCTTATATAGCAATTTCTATTTATTATTTTTCCGTAGCGTTTAATCTTAAAGGTAGACTATATAGTTAACAATCTCGTTCTATAGATTATATAGTAGATTAGCAGTAATTTTTATTGCTTATGCTCTCTTAATAATTATACCCCCTAAGCGTTTGGCAGTATTATTTTAAGCTTAGGTATATAGCGCCAAAGGCTTAAATATAATCCCTTAGGTCCGTAGCTATTTAAGGGTTCTTCTTCTCCCTATTATGCGTTGTTATAAAGTATGGAAAGGATCTTCCTAAGAAGGTGTTATAAATAAGCATAACTTATATAAATCCGGTATATGCTTCTTTAAGGTTAGTCTAGTTAATATAGAGGTTAAAATAAGTTTTATTAATATTCTATTCTAAGGACCTTTGTAAGATTTAACGCTTAATTTTAGCGAGACTATAATATTAATATTCCGTTGTTTTAGGGCCTTAAAGCTTAACTCCTAAGGCGTTAATACCTAAATAATAAAGGCTTATAGGTCCTAGATAACCTAGACGTAGATACTATCATTATATATTCCCTTTTATATCTAGATAAATATCTCTTAATAATGCTCTGCGCTTTTATTAGCGGTATGGCAATCGGCTTAAATTAAAAGCTAATTTTAGGCTTCCTAATTAGACATGTTTAATAGTCTATTATCTATAACGTTCTTCTATTTAATATAGGATAGAGTTATCCTTCTAAACTACAAGATTATTATCTCCTTTATTACCCTAGTAGTACCCTTATTTTTAAAGTAGATAGAATAACACTAAATTTGTATTAAAGTCTGTATAAAAGGCAACGTCCTTAAGATATAGGATTCCCTTACTTTTATCTAGTTTTATAATTTAGATAGTAATATTGCCGTAATCTAATATAGGCACTTCTAAGCTGCCGGCGATAATATATTTATATTTTAAAGCTTTCCTAAAATTATAAAAATAAGAGAGATTATTAAAGATGTGGAGAGTGGTTCCTAAGTTAAGAATAGTTAGTAGCTTTAGTAGATAGAGTTAACTAGTGTAATATAATTCTAGGAATATTATATTAGCTTCTCCCTTAATCTTAACTATCTCCTAGCTCTTATCCTATTATTATTAAGCTTTATTAGTATCTAATTCCTTAAGCTTAAGTTATTTTACTTAGGTAGCTAAATCCTTATCTTGCTTTACCTTTATAAGTGTTACGGGACTGCCAGTTACATGCACTACGCAGTGCGCGTAGCTGGCGTTATAGGATTCCTTTCTTTGTTTGTTTACTTCCTTTCTTATTTAATATCGCTTGGCAGCTAGCTTGTCCGCCCCGATTGCCCCTATATAGATTCTCCCACAGCTACATTCTTGTTAAGCTCTCTAGCAATCCTCTTAAGTCTCTACAACAGTTGTATATAGCTATCAATTTTACAAATCTAATGCTTATTTATCTAGCGTTCGCATATAATATATCGTCATCGTGACAATAAGCACCCTTTTTATATATATACCTACGGCTTTAAATCCCTTAGGCCTCTTATACTTAAATAAATACTAATAGTTAGGAAGAGTATATCTCCTTATATCGCATACTAGGCATTTTAGGTTCTTTAACGTTTTAGAAGATGTTTTTTTGGTTAAATTTATCCCTACCCTTTTTTAACTATAAGATAAGCTATTCTCTCTTCCTTTTTAGACTTTAGTAGTAATAGAAATATCCTCTTTAGGCTTTTCTATAAAGTCTATATTAAATGCACTCCCCCTAGTAGTTAAGGATGGTATAGCTTTTAAGAGGTTTATAAATGCTTCTTATAGCTCTATTATTACTTTATAGTATTTTAATAAGTAAGCCTTTTTAGTATTATTTACCTATTTAGTATATATAATAAAATAGGTTTTACTTATAGGTTATATTATATTTATAAGGCCTATTAGCCAGATCCTATTAGTTATCTATAAAAGATTATACTTCTCTACTATCTTTATTGTATATTTCTATTAGTTAAGCTACAAGGTAACCTTTATCTGCTTAAGTCCTTTAAGTAATTTTATATACTATAGTTATACCTTTCTTACTATAAAGTTCTTTAAGGGCTTAGTATTCTCTTTTAACTAAATTAGCTATTTCTTAACTATAAGGGAAGGGTTAAGCAGTAGCTTTTTTTAAATTAATACTATAGACGTAATCTAGGTACATATCTATTATCCCTTTGTGTGGCAAAAGAGACTTTTTGTATTGGGCGCTTTGGGCGCTCTTACTTAGGTTAGCATCCTGCAGGCACCCTAGCTAGCGTGATTTTATTAGCAAGCCTCACTAAAACGCGTCAATATTGCGATGCCGACGAAATGCTATAGAAGGCCACCATAAAAAACACCTATATATTTTTTATTGAGGAAGTTGGGCAAAAAGCCGTGATATGTGACGTCATGACTGTAGGTTTTTGCCCTTCCTCTATTAACCAGCTACTAATTATATAGGAAAATCCTCTATTAGAGTCCTCCCCCAAACTGCCACCTATCCACTTTATACGCGTTCTTAACGTTAATAAGGATAAGCCAGTAAAGGACCAGCTTAAGGTTATAAGGGAAGACGTGCTGTATATGTTAAATGAGGTGTATTAAGTGCTATAAGTAGTTAAACGGTTTAATCAGCGGTTATTTAATATAGAGGATTGATTAAAGGCAGTAGAGGAGGGCTTAAAGGAGGTTAAAAAGGATACTACAGCAAAGGCTTAATTAGCTTTGGAGTCTTAATATTAGATGGATAAGAAAGTAGAGGACTTAAAATAGTCACCTAGTTGTTGCCTACTAAATGAAAGTTGTCAAAGCACCAAAGGCACAGAGGAAGCCTACAGGTCTTATATTTATATACTATTTGCCTAATCTTTATTATAAGCTTCTTTGCCTCCTTCTATCTACATATCTAGCACCTTGGTAGGCCCTTATAGCCTTATTTCCTTATAAAGCTTTTAGTAGAGCGGTAAGTTCGCGTCTTACACAGTTAAATTATAGGTAGTGGGGTTTTAGCGGTAACATAGGTGGTTCTTTAATTTGTTCTAATATTTTTATAACTAGGCCTAATACCAGGTTAATATTGCCCATATTTTAGTAAGCTTTAACGAAGAAGATGCTTAGTATTGTACTTACTTAGGCCCATCCGCTGACTGCCTATAATAATGAGGTTCCATGCCAATCATATACGGAAACGGCGGTGGGTTTGGAGGGGCTTCCTTAATATCTAGAAGATCTTTTTATTAATAATATAGGCGTTAATTATAGCCGTATTAAGCGCCTAGAAGAATAAGGGCAGCTAGGTACGCATAGTAGTGATCTGGGTAGTATAGTAGCTTTAAAGTTAATTATAAATATTAACGCCGCCCATCCAGTTATTGTAGTTAATAGAGAGCCTAGGAAGCGTTAACTTCTTAATTAGATTATTGCCCTAAATATCAGCTACCAGCTTTTTAAGAAAGGAATTATATGCCTATAGCTAATGCTAATTGGCTTCGTTAACGTCCTTATTGCCGTATAAGTAAGCTGTTGTTAAAAACTATACCAAATTCTTATCCTGCTATATAATTGAAAGTACCGAATTAACTACGCCGACGACTACTCCTATAATGAAATTAAACGGTAGCCTTTCCTTCCTTTTATTAGCTCTTTTATGCACCTCTGGATAGTCCTTTAAGTTTAATTAAGCTGTGCCAGCTATAGCAATTCCGAATTGTCAAAGCACCTGGAGCAATGGAATATTCGTGAAGTAGTTATCCAAAAATAGGCAAAATCGGCAAGTCTAAAAAGGAAGCTGTTAAGTAAGGTAGAGAACGCACTTAGAGGTCTTTAAGAGGACAATATCTTAATGGTCTATTTAAGAAGGAAGTCTAAAGAAGTAGCCAGGTAAGGTAAATATAAAGCTATAGCAATACCCATATTAACAAAGGCTTAATATCTTAAAGCCCTCAGGTACTGGCTTATTAGGCAATTTAATTATAGCCGCAGATTGTCTAGTAAACCTCACTATTATTTTATTAAAGCTAACCATAGATCTAGGTATAACGTACTTCCTAAACACCTTGCCTAAGGGAGTTATTAACGGCTTAACCTTCTCAAAAACCTGACGTTTGACACCCTCTGGTGGAGGTGGTGAGATATAAAAAAAGCGCTTAAGTTGCTCCCATCTTTTTTAGCCTATAAATAAGCTGATTAAGTGTTTAGGATATTTAGGATCTATAGCCCAAAGCTCCCGCACTTAGGTAACTTTAAAGACGCCTATATAGATGATAAGTCCTACCCAAATTATTAATTCGCTAGCAGAGGTCTCCTTCCACGTCCGTAATTGTTTACCGGCATGTCGTCCTAATTGGTAATATTTGCCAGCTTTTTGAGATGCTGCATATAGGTTTGTGTTAACCGCGAGCTTCTTAAATATACTGATACTAAAGAACAGTAGAAATACTTGAATTGGCAGGTCCCATCCAGATCTATACCTACTAGACGCTATACCAATCTGATCTGCCAGTGTATAATAAGCAGAGCGCTTACTACCCTTATTTTAATTAGAAAGATCATCAAATTTAACGCCCACGTTAAAGCCGCCAATAGGCTTACCAGCACGCCAAGCAGCGAATATTAACTTATCTAGAAGGTTAACAACTTTAAGATCTAGTTTAAGAACAGCGGCCATAGGCTCCCATAAAGTAGGAATAGGAGGAAGGCCTATTCTTATAATTGCTTTAGCTGATAGCTCTAGTAGTTTAGTTTTATCTACCTCATCTGCCTTATCCTTAGCAGCCTCGCCGCGGGCCTCAAAAACAGCTCCTAATTCATCCTCAATATCCTCCATCTGGCTGCTTGGCCCAGCCTCCTTAATATCCTCAGTTAGCATAACTGCCTGCTACGTAGCTTCTGAAGCCACTAAAGCCTCTGGAGGCTGTATAACTACTACTAATAAGCTATCGTGTGTATACTGCCTCGCTTAAAAGGATTGTGAATAGGACTCCCAGGCTTGAGGTGCTTTTGGAGGCTTTGGAGGCCTTAGAGGCTTTGGAGCCGAAGACGCATAACGTTTTTTAGGTGGCATAAGGACAATATTTTATTGACAATTTAATGATTAAATAGACGGCGACAAAACTGAAGCTTTTTAATCAAACTATACTAGATTATAGGCTTCCTGGCCATGTTGCTGCTGTTCACCGCAATATCCAAGCGTCAGTGAGGCGCCAGTACCCTTGCCGCCGAGCAATCGCATTGACCAGAGGCTTCAACACTAAGCTCTATACAGTATAGAGCCTCTAGATTGGCTTATGAGGCGTGCATATACGAAAAGTCCAAGAAAACTTGCCACACAAAGGGATAAATGCTCTTTCTATTTTAGGAAGTACTTTATCCCTTAACACGTTAGCGTCTATCTAGAATCTAGTCCGTGTGCGGAACATCAAAACCAGTCTCATATTCTTGAGCACGACGATTCGATTCGGTTGATTTAATTGGCTAGTCCTTATCGATAACAGATGGACGCAAACTGACGTGTTAAGGGATATCCTAGTTATAGTATTATCTACTATTCTTATATACTTTCTATTAATTTGTTAAGAGCTATATATATAAGGTTGCATTCTTATTAAAATTTATAACTTTTAGGTAGGCTGGTTCTTATCCCTTGCACAGGTAGTATATATAAACTGGTGTTCCTCGCACGGAGCACCAGTTTATACACACCACCTATGCAAGGGATAGTAGACCTTATTAAGGTGCTATATTGTCTAGGTTAATATAGGCCCAAATTCGCTAATCTATAAGGGCTTGGAGTTGCTATAGCTATTATTTCTAGTCTTCTAGCTTATTAAGGATAATTATAGTTAACAAACTTAACGTTGGTGGAGTTATTTAACTAATAGGTAAAGGAGGAATTAAGATAGTATTTTGTCGTTAGGATTGTCCTTTAACAATTAAGGTGGAATCTTATAAAATCTCGTGGAATCTCGTGTTAGGATCGTCCTGTGACAATTGAGGTAGGATTTCTGTTAGAGTCTGCGTCCTATAACAATGAGGTGTCAGAGTCTAACGATGAGGTAGAATTTCTTTAAATGATTGAGTAATAGCTGAATCGCTTCTTGAGTTGGCGGACCGGGCTCATAACTGTCAGATAGTGCATATAGAGCAGTTCATTGATGAAATGGGTTGATTGATTGATGATCTTGACTTGAGCCCCTAAGGCTTTGAGCTACGAAGAGATTTTACAGTGCACGTAACCCACGCCTTTAGAGAATACAGATTATCTGACACCTGCAGCATGCTAACCCAGGCAGGAGCGCCCAATACGAAAAGTCACACTTACCAGACGAAGGGATATTTTAGCGGGCATCCAAGTACGAAAGGCCTATATAGACTATGTTGTTTTCATGCCAGTTATTAGTTTTTGGTTTAGATATTTCGAGCACGTATATTTTCTTCCTTTGGCTATGCTTACCTAATGTATAAACTTGACAGAACCAGAATTCCGAGAGGCCCTCCGTTTGATAAAATAAATGCTTTACAAATACACCGGTTGCATTTGCTGCAGCGCCATATACTCCACCAGGCCGATGACGCTATTTTCATCGACCTGCAGCTTCAAACGCGGAAGAACGGAAACAATCAAAACAATAAAATTACTGAGGGAAGGAATCACGCAACCACACGCAATCTTCTGAACCAACCATTAAAACGTTCCCTTGCGCCAATTTCCGGGCCCGAATATCAAGAGGGTAGGAAACTTAAGTCAAATCAATGGTCTCAATGCCTTGCTCATTCAACGTGCGGTGAAGTTTCCGGGGGCGTTCTTCTACCACGGATAGCTCATCATCCTCGAAAATTTCGAGGCTGCTCTGCGTACGGCCTCTTTTTAGCTCTTGCTTGATCAAACGGGATGTGGCGTCTCGTTCCTACTAAACGCTGAGCGAGTGAATAAGTTATCTATAACAGTAATGGCATACCCGTTGACGTTTTAGAAGCTCGCGCATTTCCTCTGGGGATAAGTCATCGACTGGTCTGTCCTCCAATGGTACTGGGCTGGGGCTTCGAGGTATGATGCATAGCGCTTTTAATGCAGCTACAAAGTGTTCCATTAGCCAACTCGGTTGTTTGGTGAAGATAGTATTAGACTCGCCTCGAGATCGATAGCGGAAGTTGAAGGTTGCGAATGGTGTGCATTTGGGATCAATCAATTGAGCATTAACAACGTTCAGAGCACAAATTGGCTGGCTTGGGCGGAGGCTTCAGTATCGTTAGAAATGCTTTACGTGAGATGGCAGGAAGTTACCTGCCTTGTTTGATGAGAGATGGCTCTACCTTTAAGAGCCTTCTCAGGGAGCGTTCCAACATGCGAGATCTCACTATGTTGACGGTTTTTATGGTTTTCTGTGGCCGCAAGTACCTTCACGCGGTGAAGCTTAACGGAAATCTCCCCGATAGCATCAAGTGTCTTTTTGAGCTGCTCTCCAACAGCACGAGCATCACCGTCATCTTGTGCATGTTATTATCTCCTCAAATAAATATTGATCGAGACTAGTTGATGGCCATACCTGTACATATCTCGGAGAAGCAAAACTTGTGCTCAAACCACCGTCCCCCTTCTGAAGTGCGTGCTCCGCTCAGGGTATGGACGGGCCTGAAAATCCTATCCTGCGGTGAAATTACCTCCTCGATGAGGTTGCCGTCTAAATAGACGGATACTTGAATATCGTGAGTGGAGTGGGGAAATTGGGAGCTGATGCACCATCGAATCTCGAAGGTAGCGTTTGATATAGCCTCAACATATTTTGTGACAGTGTTGGGCTTCGCGGCCTCATCCTCATCATCATCATATTCTTGCAGCTCTTTACCGTTGACAACGATGTTAGCTTCGAGACCAGGGACGCTAGTAATGGCCATGATGGATCAGGGGTATGCAGTTAATAAACGAGGTAAGCCGAGGTTGTAGACAGGCATCAGAGTAATTGTCGGTTTGAGTAGAGGATGAGCTGAAAAGGGAGTGATGACAAAACTGAAGTCCAATAGAAGTCAAAAGCAACCTTGGTTGCACAAAGAGTAATAGTGAGGCACAGATGAGGTGTGGTTAGTGAGGACAAGGCTTAGGGACGAGTCACCTTTAAAATCACGTGCATTACCAAGCAACCCTCACTCTGGCGTCGTTTAAATTTTCTCTTTGACGGTCATTATAATAAGCCAAAAGTTAATATAATATAAATTGAGGTCTCAGTCTATAGGAGAATCTACTTCATTGCATCTAAGACCAAAACACAAAACAAGCTCGCCTCCAACCCACAAATCGTGTGCTGTAAGGAAAAGACATTATGCTAATGTAGCGAAAGACATGCAGCCGGCTAGAACGCCCCAGAAAGAAAGCCAATATGCCAAATGCTCTTGGAAATACTAATGCCGCCATGCATTGAATCAATACTCAATAGTCGTTAGGGGCTCGCAGAAGCGAAGAAAAACCTGGGGTGCAGTGATCGGATGAAGAACACGATCACTACCCGATGCTCCACAATCTCAAGGTATCCAGGAATTCCTGATCGTTACCAAGGCCCTACTCTCACAGGTGCACCCATCCCATAAGTACCACTTAGAAGTTGCTGCCGAATAGACATTGGCTCAGCTGTTCCGCCAGGTGTAGAACCAACCGGGTCTCTTCCCATCCAGCCCAAGCTTCCACGTAATTCGTTTATCGCACCTTGCATCCTCCCCCCAGATATCTCATTGTGTTTCGAGAGCTTCTGGTCCCAACCACCGTACTGTAACTGAATACCACCTGCCCTCTTTGCTGCCTCATGTATCACAGAAGCCCAAGCCTTAGCCATCTCTTCATAGGCCTCCTGTTTGTGTCGATTGTGCTGATAAGTATCCCAGTCAGGAAGGCGATGTATGATTTCGGTGGCGCCATCAAGAAAATTTAGCGATGTGGCTGCTTGAGTTTCATTTGGAGGTAAAAAATGTGGAGTGAAATCTTTTAGGGCTTCGAGTAGGTTAATCAAAGTTTGTCGTACTCGGTTGTACGAATAATCGGAGGAGGACCGACCGCCAAAAGGAAAAGAAGCTCGGAAAGTTGTTTCATAGTTGTTTAAAACATTTAGAGCGGATGGGACGCCTGGCCTAGGAGCTGTAGACACAACCTCCGTGCCGATATTAGGATGACGTTCGCAGATCGATTGAAGAATATTCCTCATATCATCGGCACCCAAAGTCTCCAATAAACGAGGCAAAGCGAGTGGCCGCCCAGTAACATTTGTTCGCATACGTTTTGCCGAGCGACTGGGGTTTTGTTGCGGAAGAGATCGCAGGGCCATCGCGGGAGAGCTAGAAGGTGATGCAGACATTCGATCATCATTGTCTCCACTGCTTCCTTCATCATCGGCCTTTCTTTTCCGGCTAGACATAGTATTTGAAGAGGATAGCACTGGAAATGGAAAGCAGTTAGCTGAATGCACACACTTAAGGTGGTAGGGTGGATACCCACTGGAGCGAGAGGGTGAGAGACGGTTGTTTGGAAGGAGGTGGGGAGCGGCAATATGTTGACTGGCGATGACGCTATTCATGACTGAAGCACCCCAGGAGGCCCCTGAGACACAGAATATGCAAGTATTCGAAGAGGTCTATGACCAAATGGTGAGCGATGATAGATTATAGAGACGATGGCGAAGGTGCTTGTAGTACGGGTGTTGAGTGAGAGAATAAGGCGTTGTAGTGTGAAGACGAAGCGGTGCACAAGCACAAAGCGATTCACGAAGTCCGCCTATTTCGGTAAGGATGGCCGAGCACAACCAACAGCCGGCCCGCTGCGTTGTTCAAAAAATAGAATGTTTCAGCTTGTCAACACGGCTTGACAGGCTTTGTTTCTAAGTTTTGCATGATGAATTCAAATTTTCTCTAAATGCTTTGCCTCTCCTTCCCCACTTTTGCAAGAAGCAAAGCAGATATTTATGATAATTCCTTTTGACTATCAAAATACAGAGATTATTACATCGAAAGCGTCCTTTATTGTCCTCCAACCCACTGAATTCATATGGAAATAAGCCACCGAAGAATACTATTTGCAAGGAACCTAGGTGCTCACTATTGGGAGCGACTTTTGGAGCGTTACACAGATTGACCACGGACCATCACAGGTACAGTGATTGTGCAGCCACGAGGTCTCTCCTAACCATATCCAATGCAGCTGTGAATTTCTTCTCCAGATCTTCACTACCCATGACCTTAGAAGCCTGTGCAATTTGCCGAAGTAGCTCTTCAAGTCTTCTGAACAACCGTATCAGACTTCCTTCGTAAACGTCGGTCATTTTACTAGAGAAGAAACTTAGCTTATTGCGCATATTAATAAGTGGTGGGGCATATATTTACCATATTTGGGCAAATGAAGCGCCCTTTGACCAGGCGTAAACAACCTCCATAAGCTGGTGCTTAAAAGTCTGAAGATATTCCTCTTCATTAACAGGCAGCTTACTCTCTTGGGAGATCTTGGCGATTATGCGGGCCTGGGCCTGGATTTCTCTAAAAGGCTTCGCTAACTCCTCTTTCAAAGCCGGGGTCTCCTGGCTTTTCTCTTCGAATATGAAACAACTCAGGCACGCCGCGCACTGTTCGGGAGTGAGTTCGTTAAAGAAGCCATTGAACAGGAGTTCGCTTAAAACGAGCTCATCGCCAGTGCTAATCTCGCATGCTACTCTAGCCTTCAATTGTACGACGTCAGCTTCATTAATGAATCCTAAACGACGTAACACGCGCTTCCGGCACTTGAGTTCATCGAGCTGCATTATTGAGAGCGCCTTAGCTATTTCTTTCTTCACATCCTTCATTTTGTCTGAAATGGCAACCTTAGTAGCGTATTGATTGTAAAGGTCCGGAAGTCGAGGAGAGTTGTGGAGTGGGTTTGAGAGAAGCCGTGATTCAAGCACTTCGATTTTCTATTGATGTCAGTTACTAAGAAAGTCTGACCCTCCCGGTAGAACTCACTCTCAGAAGTTTCTTGAAAGAATCATCAGTAATGCCCATGTTCTCAATAGGGTCTAATATGGCAATGCCATCGGGAAATCTCTTCTTGACCTCTTCCAATGCTTTGCGGACTCCATTCCTTTGCTCTACGGATTTGAGTTCAGATGGTAAGAAGAGTCTAAGGTGACCAATGGAATCGATACAAGAGAGTAGTACTGGAATCACTTCCATCTTCCCCTTTTCTCCCGCAGCAGGAGGTCGAACTCCGGGGGGTAAGTCATGTGATGCTTGAGGAGCGAAATTGGTGTCATTGGCGACTTGTAGTAAAACATCAATGACATACGATTGCTGAGGTGTGAGTTCTTCGCCTTTGTTGACCTTGCGGGGAGTAAAATTTACAACAGCGCCCCAACCGAAGTCGTAGTCCTTGTACTTTATCCTTACCAGACGCCCTGCCTGCATAAACTGCAAACAATGGTTTGGGTGGGTGATGACATCTCGCATGTCTCTCGTATATGTATCCAATTGCCGTCGCAATTCATAATAATCTTTCACAGTCGCCTCGTCCGCGATCTCCATACCAGCCTTCTCAATCTCAAGGTCACTAAGTTCTAAGAAACACATGTTAGTGTCGTGGAATCAACGCGAACCAACACATGCGTACCCTTCTCTAGACCAGAAACGCTGGCAGTATTCTGGAACTGATAGAAACATTGTTCGAGCATGAACTCTGGCGAAATACCCTCGAGTCTCATGAGATTCAAAATCATATTGTAGCCCAGGTAAAATGCGGAGTTGAGCTTGTCTTGTTCACCACGAACAATCTCTTTAGCAACTGCAGGCTCCATCTTCTCATCAATCATCATAATCACAATGCCCCGTTCATCTAAACCTCTTCTCCCAGCGCGACCTGACATTTGAATAAATTCTGAGGGCGTAACCCAACGTTGAGAAACACCGTCAAACTTTCTGACGCTTGTGAAAACCACCGTCTTCGCAGGCATGTTAAGTCCAATAGAGAAAGTTTCCGTTGCGAATAAAACCTTGATTAAGCCTTCCTGGAAAAGAATCTCGATTGTCTCTTTCAGAATTGGTAGCAGGCCTGAATGGTGAACACCGATCCCTCGCCGCAGCAATGGAAGCATGTTCCCAATTTGAGGCAAGTTTCGGTCTTCTTCTGAGAGCATCTCAATCGCACTACTGAAAACTTTAGCCACCATAGCCTTCTCAGAATCGTCATTGAAGGCAAGCTGGCTCAGCGATATAGCCAGATTCTCACACTCTCTCTTACTAAAGCTGAAAACAATAACAGGGTTGTAGTTCTTCATCATAATCATCTTGACGATCTTGTAAATGTCAGATGGTCCCTTATTGCCGCCTTTATTGAGCTTCTTATCCTTCCCCCTCCCTTTTCTCTTTGCCATAGCATCGACAGGATCATCGCCATGCTTATCGGCGATAGAGGATATGGCTTTTTGAAAATTTTCCTCTCGAAACACACCCTTCTCGTCGACGACCAAATGTATCCCGTCAGCACCCGCAGGAAAGAAATAGTGCTGTAACGGCGTAGGTCTGAAATCTGTGTAAACGACGTGACAGGGTTGCTTGTGGGTTTTCGTGATCCATTCTGCGAACTGCATGGCGTTGGGAATCGTGGCGGAAAGGAAAACATATCGAACTTTATCCGGTAGCAGAATAATCGTCTCTTCCCATACAACTCCCCTAGCTATTAAGTTCTTTAGCGTCGCCACAATATATCCAGACCTCTGTACATACATTTGTCACGTAAATAATGAACCTCATCAAATATAACCCAGGCAACCTCACGCATGATCTCAGAACCTCTATATAACATAGAGCGGAGGATCTATAAGGTGTCAGGTTCCCTTCAATCAAACGGGGCGAGAAGTCATACTTCAGTGGTCATCACTAAACAGGTCGCGGTGGGGTTTATCGTCACGTCTCCAGTCATAAGGCCAACATCGCCAAACTCGGCGGTAAACTCGCGGTATTTCTGATTGCTCAAAGCTTTGATTGGACTCGTGTATATGACTCTTTGATTGTTCTTTAAACACTGTGCGATAGCATATTCGGCGACAACAGTTTTACCAGCGCTAGTATGTGCAGAGACAAGGACGCTTTCGTTTCTCTCGATTGAGGCAATTGAAACCTGCTGAAAAGGGTCTAGGGTGAAAGGCCATGTCCGAGCTGGTTGTTGTGGTGGTTCGTGTTCTGAGATTGGGACATAATCGTAGTCTGGCGGCAGGGCGACCTGATGCCTCACTTGATGGGAGAGGACTACTGCTACCCCATCTTGCTGACCCTGCAATCCAGCAGATGCAGCAACCTCCCTTGACTGTTCCGTTTCGAATGCATCTGTAACGACTGGCTCTGGCTCGACATCTCGCCTTTGGCGTTTTGCAATCTGCGCATCTCCACTTCCCTTGGAGTCCGGTAGAAAAGCCGGGATATTGGGTACTGGCGCATCGCTGTGCGATACTGTTTTGACATCTCCATTAGCCTGACGTTTCTTGCTCTTCGGGTATTTGAGCTCGGTTGGAGCCTGAGGATCGTCTTCGAAGACGTCGAATAGCTCGTCCATAGCACGGTTTGAGTAAAGGTAGGGTGGAGTGAGGGATCAATGCGCCCTAAGCAGCAAGTGTGCACGGCGTGGAATTTCTTTGAGAAGAGCTCATCTGGTTATGAAAATCAATCGAGGTTCCAGGAAAGCGCAAACAGGACAAACAGCTTGGCGTGGCGGAAGTAGGACTCGCGGCACGCAACCAAACCGACTCCTGGTCCCAATCCAGCTCAATTACTCGACTCTCACTCTGCAATTGCGCTCACTCTTCGCAAATGTCCGTTATATCTCCCACCCATACCGAAAAATCTAATATGTCTAGATGCTCTCCCGGTCTACTTTCCGTGCATCTACGACCGCTGCCCTTGTTGCCCGTCGCGGCTTCCAGTCAACCCGCGCCCAACTATCTAGTCCTTACCACTACCCTGAGGGCCCGCGAAGCAACATCCCGTTCAACCCTTTGACAAAGTGGTTTGCACTAAGATACTGGTCCTTCATGGGTACGATCTAGGGTCCAGTTTAGCCCATGCTTTGCTAATCATTTGTGTAGCGGTTGGATTTGGGGCGCCGTTCGGCGTTGCTAGTGGGCTACCCCAGCCTTTATATTCTATAATAATATCCAGACCTAACCACCCTATAATTAAACAGTCTGGCAGACGAAGAAGAATAAGCCATGATTATGGAGCTTGGGATGCTGAATTGAGCACTCTTTGCTGTTACAAGAAGATAGTAGAAAGCGGATGTCAAATCTCTCCTGACTATAGGAATTGTACAAAATTTCATGTGAAAGCTAATACGGTACTGAGCTATGTGTGTCTCTATTAACTAAGTCCTGCCACTTACGCTATGAAGCCAGCGATGATACCTAGTACATGTAAAAAGTTCCAACAGAGCTGCATCCTGGCTTGGCAAACTAGGCTATGACTAGCCTGCGTGAAATTTTATTACTATCAGCTAAATAATCCGCGAGACCATCTCAAAAGCACCACCCCTTCTCCTTGACCCAAAATCTCGCCATGCGTAATTTAAAAAACACAGGTCAAACACTGTTGCAATTTTCTAACAATGCCTTGCCACTCACAGCCAGCGCTTGGGATGCGTCCACAGACTCACTAATATGCGCCTTTGGGCCTTCAGAGTCTGCCGCCGTCATTGAGCTCAAGCGTCTGAGAGAATATACAGAAACCCCAGAACAGAGGCTGGAGATTATTGCTTCTTGGAATGCACCGTGCCCTATCCCAACCCTTCCCTGCGACGCAATTCTAGACCTCCATCATTTTTCAGACTCTTCAACTTTGTGTCTTATCCTAGCCGGTGGAGACATTGTGATTGTCAGAGAAGAGCCGCTTCTTGGCGAAGATCCCATCGAAATCGTAGGCTCGGTAGATGCAGGGATATCAGCTGCCGCATGGTCCCCGGATGAAGAGCTACTGGCACTCACGACTCACGCCAACACTCTCCTTTATATGACACGCGAGTTTGAGAATATTGCAAGCGCTTCTTTCACTTCCGATGACGTCAAAGTCTCTAGCCATGTCTCTGTCGGATGGGGAAAATCTGAGACTCAGTTCAAGGGTAAAAGAGCTAAGGCGTTGAGGGATCCTACGATACCCGAATATGTTGATGAAGGAATCCTTAGTCCTTTTGATAACCATTCAGCCTCTGTTAGCTGGAGAGGCGATGGTGCATACGTGGCTATCAATACAGTTGAAAGAGAGAAACGCCGTATGATTCGAGTTTACTCAAGAGAAGGTTTACTAGAGAGTGTGAGTGAGCCGCTCGATGGGCTCGAGGGCGCTCTTAGCTGGCGACCCGCGGGAAATATCCTCGCCGGAATTCAACGACTGAAGGATCGAATTGATATTGTATTCTTCGAGCGAAATGGCCTTCGACATGGCCAATTCAGCCTACGAATGACATCCGAAGAATTGGACAGCTTGACAATGCCGCTGAAGTTAGATTGGAATATCGATTCCAGCGCACTTTCTGTATGCTATCCAGATAAAGTCCAGTTATGGACAATGGGTAATTATCACTATTACCTCAAGCAAGAAGTGGGATTTCCAAGGATGCAGCATGGGACGATCGTTACTAACACCTACTGGCACCCGGAGAAACCTCTACGGCTTGCATTGGCAACCCTAGGTAGGATCTTCATTTACCCTCAACTCTTCCATTCTTCAAAGCCCAGGCTAACCGTACGGACACTTACGAGAGACTAGATACAATACAAACTCTTGAGTTTGCTTTCGCAATCAACAGCGGCTCAACATACCCTCCGGACGATTTCGGTGTCGTGGCCGTAATCGATGGCAGTAAGGAAACAATTTCTACGGCCGGCAAGACGAAACGGATTAGCTAATGAAATGATAGCATCACTAAAGCTCAGTGCCCTTCGAGTTGCAAACATCCCGCCGCCAATGTCTTTACATCAAATTAACTTAGCAAAGAATGCGATAGATGTTGCCATTTCTGCCTCGAACAAGCATGTGGCGGTCCTTTCAGAAAATGATGTTTCAATATATGCCCTCGATATCCACAAGAAGCCAATTCCTGCTCCTTCGGTCCTATGGCGCAGAGCTATACCGCGTCACCATTACTCTCGCCAGGTCGCTTTTAGAGGAGATACGGACGTTTTAGTTCTCACTGATAAACGGGAGGGAGGAGGAAGCGCTTTGTGGAGGTGTAGAGAAGAAAATGTCGAATTACAAGAGCGGATTGAGGGATTTGGGTATATATCAAATCTCTTTCCAGGCATAGAAGGGAACAGGTTATATCTGCAAAGTGTACAGGGCTCAGTTTTAGAAGTTGCCGCTGAAGATGATTTCTCAAATACTACTGAAGAGCTGCGATTCCGTCCAATTGCCAAATTTCCAACGCCAACGCCTTGGGTACAAGTAGCATGCTATGCAAATAACGTACTACCAATATTCTTCTCTATATATTTAAAAGCTGACGTTTTTCACAGAGCATCTGCTTTGGACTCACTGCCAGCGGCACTTTGTATGCCAATGAACGTCCACTCGTTAGAAACTGCACGTCATTCCTGGCTACAAACGCGCATTTAATCCTCACAACCACTCAACATTTCCTAAAATTTATCCACCTATCAGCAGTAGAGGGTGCGTAAGCTGACCAAACCACCTTGAGTTAAACACTAACCTTCATAAGACATGGAAATTCCACATGACGAACCAGAACAGGACGAGAGATGTAGAACTATCGAAAGAGGCGCGCGTTTAGTAACTGTGATGCCAACAATTTACTCGGTGGTCCTGCAGATGCCAAGGGGTAATCTGGAGACAATATATCCTCGCGCCCTAGTTCTGGCGGGTATCCGTCGAAGTATTGAGGCCACGGATTATAGAACCGCTTTTCTCGCGTGTCGAAATCAACGCGTGGACATGAACATCCTACACGATCATGCTCCGGAGAAATTTATAGCAAATATAGATACCTTCGTAGCCCAGATTAAAAGAGTAGATCACATTGATCTGTTCCTTTCGCAACTTCGGTAGGCATACTCTACCTAGTCCGTGGATCATGCCCCGCTGATCTCTTTAGCAACGAAGATGTATCAGAAACTATGTATAAAGAAACATCCAGAGGGGAAAGAAGCAAAGGTACAGCCGCATTGACAACCAGCGTTAGTAAAACCATCTCTCTTGGCAACACATCCAAAGTTAATAGCATCTGTGATGCCATTTTGAGAGTGCTGGAGGCATCCAAAACGGTACACCTACAAAACATTATCACGGCACACGTATGCAAGAGCCCGGCCGACCTCAGTGCTGGGCTACTAGTGGTTGGCGGACTTCAAGGTAGGAATAAAGGCTATTAATTCGTTAAATGAATAATAGAACTAATTAGTCCTATTAATTAGAAGCGCGGGATCCTTTGGTTGAGAGAGCTGCCGAGCATATATGCTTCCTAGCGGATGTCAACCAGCTTTATGAGTGTGCCTTAGGTATTTACAATCTTGACTTGGCATTATTGATAGCCCAACAATCACAAAAGGTACTGTATGCCTCTGGTTTTTCCCACGCATAGTTATTGACGGCGAAACAAGGACCCACGGGAATACCTACCATATCTTCAGTCTCTTCAAGAATTGCCTCAATTGCGTCGAAAATTTAAAATCGATGATCAACTTGGACGACACTCGAAAGCATTAACCCATCTATACGCTCTCGAAGCTTTGGATGAGCTCGGAGCTTACGTAGAAAAGCACGCTCTTTATAGCGATGCTCTTGCACTATTTAAATATCAGCCTATTCAGCTGACTGAAATCATGAGGCTCTACGCTGGCTACCTCAGCAATCAAAATAGGTTCAAGGAAGCAGGAGTTGGTAAATAACACGCCCGTTTATGTTTTATCCCACTAATACCGTTAAGCCTACGAATACTTGACTAGCTATGCCTTAGCTAGCGAAGCTTATCGTGCCGCAAATCTCTGGCAGGAGAGTCTCTCCTCGGCCATGCTCGCTCCACTTCCTGCTGCCGAGATCTCCGTCCTCGCAACTACGCTTGCAGAAGGCCTTGTTGAGACCAGAGATTTCTTTTCCGCAGCCACAATCTACTTCGACTATCTTCATGATATACAAACCGCAGTGCGGGTGTTCTGCAAAGGCTATTATTTTTCAGACGCCATTCGTCTCGTATCATTGCAACAACAGCCCGAGCTCCTTGAAGGCGTGGTCGACGTGGGCTTAATCGAAGGGCTTGCATCAATGACGGAGCTATTGGCCGATTGCAAAGAACAATTAGGAGCACAGGTGCCGCGGCTACGGGAATTGCGTCAGAAGAAGGCGGAAGACCCACGTATGCTACCCACTCCCTATTTGTAATCTACAGGATTCTTATCTTGATACCGTGTAGTGACATTCTTTAACGGCATTAACTCTCCGGACATTCCGGATAATGTCTCGCTCGCCCCCACTGAAACGTCCACGTCTGGCGGTACTTTCATGACGCGTTATACCAATCGCACTGGTACGATTAATACCACGACGACGCGTAAGACCTCCAAGAATCGGAGGCGTGAAGAGCGCAAACGGGCCAGAGGGAAAAAAGGGAGTGTGTACGAAGAGGAATACCTTGTGAATTCTATCGAAAGACTTGTTGAGCGGGTTAATCGGGTTAACGAAGAGGTACAGAGGCTTGTAGAGGGATTGATACGGAGAAGGATGCGTGAACATGCGGCTGCCATTGCACAAGCTATGAGGGACGTGGTCATCTTATGCAATGATTCTATTAACGAGGTGTTTCAGGCCGGGAAGACTAGTGAAAACACGACTCAAGCGGTGGGTGGGGTTGAAAGGCCTGTCGGTGCAGAGGGTGTCTTATGGGATAGTTTGGAGGAACATAGCAAGAAAAGAGAACCGCCTGTGGTTAAAGCATTTGAGAGGATATCTTTGCTAGGGTAGCAACCTGTAACCTTTAATGACCAGGAATTAGCATCAGCATGCAGTCATGCTTACAGCTCGAGTCAACCTTTCGTCGATCGTACCGTAAAGTCAAAGAGAGAAGATGGTAAAGACAGGTCTATCACTAGCTTTTCACAATCATGTCTGACACACAACTTTTATAAAGCCGTTTCCAACCAAGGCCCGCGACAATATTAATAGCGAGCTATATACAGCACACCCTCCTTAATCTATTCGGAGAAACTAAATCTAGACTTTGTACCCCACCTCCGATAATCCTGTCTTCAATGCTTCAAGTGCTTTATCAACATCCTGTCTATTAGGGTCTATCACGCTTACGCCCATATGACCAAATCTAATATACTTCGCAGCAATCTCCTTGTGGAGGCCCCCGGCAAATATGACGCCCTTCTTCATCAAACTGGACAAGATCTCGGGTGCCTGTACACCTTCAGGAAGGTATACTGCCGTCATACCGTTTGCCTGATTCTCCGGCTTTGTAGCAAGTTGCTTGAGCCCAAGGTCTGTAACTGCTTTCTTGATTTTCTGTGACGCGGCACGGTGATCAGCAAATCGCTGTTCCAGAGGTCGAGAGAGTATTTGAGTCAGAGCGGTGTGAAGTGCATGGATAAGCTGTGGTGACGGAGTTGCGAAATAGCTCGCTTTTTTAGCCTCGTAATTCTGCATGACTGAGGATATGTATTAGCAGATTTAGATTTGACAGTGCTGACGAGCAAAGCTTACTCGGAAGCCAGTTCTTCCAAGAACCAAAGTAAGATGTCGGCCGTGTCCTACGAGCCTTAAATCTTTCAATTGCTCGGCCTGACACCATCAATATGCTCAAACCAGCAGGGCAGCCGATAGCCTTTTGACTAGCAGTGAGCACAACATCGAGACCCCAGTCGTCGAACATAATCTCTTCGCAACCAACGCTGCAGACACCATCGACAATGACAAGTGTTTCCGGGCTGACTCTGTGAACCAACTCAGAAAGGGCCTTGAGCTCGCTCAATACACCTGTCGATGTGTCAACATGGGTGACAGTAAGCACCTGATACTGCTTCTCTTTCAGCGCTGTCTCAATCTCATCCAGCTGTGGCCTATCCCCAATTGGAGCCTTCAATTGAGTAGCCTTGACGCCGTACGTTTCGAAGCAGTCGGCGAACGAGTCGGCGAAATATCCAGTATGCAAGACAAGAGCTTCGTCGCCAGGCTCGACTAGATTAGCGGCAACCTGATCCCAGCCGAGAGTGCCCGAGCCGGATATAACGAATGGTTGTGAAGCCGGGTCGGCGGTTTGGAAGAGCTTCCGTAACATGGACAGTGTTTCGCCAAAAATTTCTACAAAGGGGGCACTGACGTGAGACTCGCTGGGTTGGAGTTAGCAATATACACATGAGAAGGGATAAGACCATCGAACGGACCTGTAGTGGCTCATAGCATGCAGAACGGCATCGTCAAACTCAATTGGTCCTGGGATCAGGAGTGCTGGGTGGGGTGGTTGGTTCGACATGGTGTCAGGGGGAGACTTCGCTGCCCGGCGGGGAGACGGGTTACCTATATCGTCGTCGGTCACTGCAGAGCGCTCTGTAGAGAAGGGCGTATTCAGCTCAAAGACGGTTTTAGTGTCGAGATGTCTAGCAAAGAGACCGAGCCGGGAGGAAGCGCGCGGAGGAGCCAGGGTGGATGTGGAGGGGTAAAGTCGGATAGACGTCGCAGTGGGGACACCAGGGTGCAGAATTCAGGGTTATGATATCGTAGAGAGCGGATGCGGCTTGACGGCACGTGTTTGTGGGCAATTGGAGTGTGGGAGGATGGGCTTCAAATACGCGTAACGTTGCTATGGGGTTTGACGGATAAAAGGGCTATAACGGTTTTTAAGGGTTCCCATACAAACTTCGTCCGTGTCCTCTCGCTTGAAATTTTGATGTTGGAAACCGTGCATAGGTTTAAACGCGGAATATTGCCGTATGACTCTGCCGGGAAGTTTACCATTTTTACTCCTCTTCAGTATAGGGACTCGATGGCAATGCGTGGTGTCGCCAATTACGTTCCTTCCGCGATCCTCTACTTACGAAATTACTAGTCATGCACACTGTTGAGAGCCTCCGAAAGTCGCCCTCGATATCTATCACTTTGTGCCCTTGAAGTTTCGCCAAGACAATGCGCACCAGCTTTGCCTGTGGGCAAGCCCGTCACATCCGTTTCCCGAATACTGCCATTCGTCCTGCCGCATCTTTAGACTAGGCGAGCAGAAGGAGAGCATTCGCCATGACTTCGAGATTGGTACTCTGTCTAGGAGATTTATTCATACCGGACAGAGCCTCAGTGAGTCTTGCGCTCCCTCTTTCCAAGGCCGTTGCGTAGCTTACAATTGTGACAGGATATTCCAACCAAGGTATTTCTCCGCTCCCATATTTACTCTTGGTAGAGCCTGAAATGTTCCAAGACTCATTGCTCCTAGTTCAAGAAGCTGTTGGCGCCTGGAAAAATTGGTCAAATTCTCTGTTTGGGGAATCTTACCGACAAAGAAACATACGAGTTCCTCCGTGGCGTAGCTCCAGACCTCCAAATCGTTAAGGGAGATTACGATGTCGATGCACCCAACCTAGCACTCTCAAAGGTTGTCACACACGGTTCACTACGGATAGGCTTCACTCATGGACATACCATTATACCTCCTGGCGATGGGGACAGCCTCTTAATTGCGGCAAGGCAAATGGATGTGGATATTCTATTATGGGGTGGTACGCACAAATTTGAGGCATACGAGATGGAGGGCAAGTTTTTTGTCAATCCGGGAAGTGCTACAGGTGCAATGACAACTGGTTGGTGGCCAGATGCTGAAGAACCAACGCCAAGTTTTGTTCTGATGGATGTAAGTCTTATAATGACCACTTTTCCCTCCTAGAGGCTAAAGGCTTATGCTCTCCTGTCAGGTCCAAGGAGATGTTCTAGTACTCTATGTATACCAATTACGCAAGGAGGCGAACGGCGTAGAGAACGTGGCAGTAGAGAAGGTCTCTTTTCGAAGAAATGGTGGTGGTGTATCATAGTGATGGAAAAAACATCTTGACCTAAGACTCGTTCTCTTAACCCTCTGGGGTCAGGATAGGATTCTTGCCCGACTTGGGGCTTATTATGTTTCTCAATCACTAATGCTTGGCATACTAAGGTCTAGAAAAATTAACCAGACAGGGCGCTAGAGTTTGCTCAACTCTTTGCTTGCTGCGATATATGCATTGCCCTATATTATCACTTAATACTACACACCCAATTTTCCACGTTGATTTTCTACTTCGGTAAGGTTTGATTAGGCCAGGTTTTTCTGTTCTAATTCTAAAGTTCTTTCTTGAAATCATATTAATTGAGGCAGCCCCAGCTTACGCTCCCTACATTATGTTTTCATTTCCTTTGAACGTCAGATTTGAATCAGTTGAAGTAGTTTGTATAAATATAAATATTGCTATTCTGAAAATAGCTTGAGCGACCAACCCATGTAATATTGAAGAATCAAAAAATCTGCAACCTACATCATACATATTCCGTGACTATATGAAGTACTATATCAAAGTAAAAAGATCTTATTCTAAATCTTAGCATTTATAATCCTCTTCAAGCATGCTAACCATATAGCCTCCTCGGGTATGCAATAGTGCATGACGGTATTCACGGACCGGAGACCACGATACCAAAATCTAACCAAATCCATTGAAACTTCCATTTTGAAAAAAAAAAAAAACCATAAATTTTTTCTTTGTATATTGATAAAAACGTCACCTCGTCAACCATCCCAGGGACCTACCTGGAATATCTTCGATGGTCTAGTGGTCATGATTTCCGCTTGTCAAGATGATATCTGAACAAGCGCGGGAGGTGAACACTTAAAAAAAGCATACTAGTTAACAATAAAACTAACTTTCATTAGACCGGGGTTCGATTCCCCGTCGGAGAGGCGCCTTCTTTTTTGCCAGTTTTGTATGCCTAACAACCCCCTAAGCTTTGTACTCTTTTTTTGAGGGGGTTCCAAAATAGAGTTTCTTTACGTTAGTATTGCTGGCGATCGGAAAAGGGCTTAAAGGGCTTAAAGGGCTCTTCCAGATGGACGGAAATAGTTCAGCTATGTGACCTGCCTCCACCGACCCCACCCCCTACCCCTTTTGGTAAAATTTGATTTCGCTCGCGTATGGTATCTCACTCAGTTACCACCAGCGATACATAGTAATTTTAGCAAACACCTATGGCTGCACGAAAAAATTTTTTTAGTAGGAATTAGATTAAAGTAATTTAGAACTTGTCTTATACTTTCTGTTGGTAGGGGCGGTAGAGCTTGGCAGCATGCACGGTCTGTGCACAGGCCACTCCTGTAGATACCTTATCTTCTCGAGCAATCGAGCTCTGTAGATTCTTCCTCAGAGAGCTCCACTACCTATTCTCTGGCCATGCATATTCAGTGATATGATACTTTCTTTTCCCTTTTTTATACGCGGTTAAGGAACTTATCAGAGGCCTCTGGCTTGAATACAAAGGCAAGCGTTAAGCCATTCAATCGTCTAATAACAGAGCCAGCACCTATACAGAAGCCGCCGAAGGAAAAGATCTACACCTCTGTCCGAAATCATAAGCACCTTAAGACTTCTCACTAGCTAGAAAAAGAGGTTTCAATTAAACAATCCTTCAAGGAAGCTGTAAAGGCTCGGCTGGCTGCTTCAAAGGCTGCGGACGCCGCCGCCCAGTTAGTAGATGATGAGAATAATCTACAGGAGGAATACGCCGCGATTAAGGTCGGCGGCGATAAAGTTAAAGTAAATGAGGTAGATAAGGTATATCTGGCGATTAAAGGTAATTTGGGGTACGATTTTGGTAAGTATACCCCCAACTACTTCCTTACTTCAGCACCAAGACCTACTATTTATAGTATATATTTACATCGGAGCTCCATAGAGCTCCTGGATTTAAGAGGTGCAAAATGGCTCTGGAGTGGATTTGGGTGTCAAGTCCACTCTAATCTAATCCAAAAAGATCACTGGCTGGCGGATCCTGGAGGTATCGCCGTCGATCACAGTTGCTTCCGCAGGCGATTCTCAAACCAGGAGGATCGTGTATACGGTAACTTTCTTACATGTGCCAAAAGGACGTCCCGTTCTATGGAACACCTTGGACCAGTTTCAACCTCATACAATTTCCAGCCTGGCAGGAAGTTAATACCAAAAAACAGGGGTGGCGCATGTGCTTCAAAGCCTTCAATGCACACGACTACAAACAATCTTTGCGACTTCCCAATTATTATATGTCACCTTCCGCCTTGGCAAGTTTTTTTTTAGCAAATCAAGCCTAAAACATGTGAGTTAACCTTGCCGCGAGACTCAAAGCTAGATGAGTCTTGGAACTTACCAGAATACCTTATAAAATATCCAATCTTTGTAGCCAAAAGACTTCAGTAATCCTGAATCAGCGCATCCGTTCCGGTAACTGAACACTAACGGATAGCAACCTCAATATGCCATAAGCTTCATCCTGGTTCGTTCATTGATAGATACATCAGCCGGTCAATGGCAACCACATCTTGTCCCTGACCAATCGAAGCAACGAGACTTTTGGCAGAGCAATCATCTGCCTGCTGCGGCCCCAACCGAAAATTTTACCGTTAAGCATGCTGCTGAGCCCAGGTGCCTTGAAGTTCCTCGTGGCTTAGGTATGCTTCACTCCTAGGCACACAGATCTTTGCCGGTCGAGCTTCAATTGAACAAGAGTCGGTAGTATATCCTAACATTGGATATCAGTACTCAAAGCTTTGGTCTTGCTAATCTACAGAGTTTTCGCATAGCACTCGAGCTGTCCAATCAGTATTCAAAACTTTTCGAATCACCTTGTTGACCGAGCAACCTTGGCGTGCTCCAGGTTCGTCATGTTGATCGAGAGATACAACGAGCACTTAACACAGAGACATCCACACGAGACTACCGCCTGAATTAACAATTCCACGGCTATTTCCAATCCGCTTTTGAGGGGATAAAGCTCAAGTATACCCAGTCATTAATGCCAGATCACCGTATTTATGACTATTCTCCGCTCTTGTTAATCTTTCGAGCACTATCATAATTACACTGTGAGAGGAATTCGAGTCTGTGTCACTCAAACAGTTCGATAGTAGCGTCTTCTGCAACACACTCACTATATGTCTCATTAGGCCGGCATATCTGAGTCGGCCAACAACAATCTATCAACAACCGAGTTCAGCTCTCCACGTTACGACCCCCCATGAGAATCTTTACCGTTTTCCAAAATAAGGCCTTCAACTAGGAAGACTTGCAAGCAAACATTCACTGCGATGCTTTAAGTCAATAAGCCGAGGCGTCTCACTTGCTTTAGATGGCAATTCCACGCAAGCGCTTGTATCCCCTTGTATTGTATAGGAGCTGTGATTTGTCAAAATGATTTACTGAAATATAATAAATGTTTGCAGGAAGCAAACTCTAAGTTAGTAAAGGGCCATCACGTATTTAGCCATGCAGATAGTAAATAAATTATTTTCCAACCAATGGCTATAAACAGCGATTCCCCGTCGGAGAGTGCCCTTATTTTTAGGCCTGTCTACGAATTATTTGAACTTGTATAGGGCCCTCAAGGCAATCCCTACGTGTATTTAAACCCTTCTCCTAGTTTCCGAGTCTAGCCATTTTTCTTCCTTTTAACTAGGAATTGGGTTTCTATGTCCTTACCTACATAGTGTCGCTCGCATTACAATCAATCACGTACCACATCACCAAGATAATTTGGATTTGTATATGATCAACTGCATTAACTAAATAAATATCCTATATCATCTAGGGTAAGTAGAATACAGTTCTTAATTAAATTAAGGTCTTTTCCGTACTTATATAGCTTCTGTCGTCGTATTATTAAGGTACCCTGGTAAGAGGGGATGGATGTTTCTTTAGGAGCTTCCTGTGATCACGTGATATTTTCGCTAGTGGTGACGACTCCAGCACGGAGTTTCCACACACACCACCTGCGTTCCTGTGACATCCAAGAATCCAACCTCGACAGTCGCTTACCTTCCAATGCTGCTGGCTGCGATCGAAAAATCTACCTTTACAACCAAACGTCATATGGGCCACCAACAGCTTATATGTGGCTCAGGGAGGCAAGAGCATATTAGTATCGTTTGAAGGCCGGCTTCGAAAACATGACGCGAAAGACTTCCAACCAATCAGTATCAAAGCGTTTTATGCCAGTAGCAAGTAATTGAAGAGACAAGGATTAAGTCGATGCACTTGGAGTGTTTTCGGTTCTAGCTGCATGATACTTCCGGCATTATCCATACCTGCGGACTGAGGACTGTGTTTCTATCCATATTTTAAACCGCGATATGCACGATGAGATATCTTCGGGACCCATCCTATTGGTTTGCTGGGAAGAATCCGAATCACCCTAGCCTCAGGCAGTGGAGCTTTCAGGCTACAGCATAGAGTACGGCTCTGGGATGGGAGCGCGTAAGCTACCTCTATCACTCAGATCAATAAAGAAGATATTCGAAGACTGGAGATGGTTCTTCGACGGCACTATGTTTATTCAGCAGCATTAAACTAGCCACGTGTAGGAGATGTCTATGTTTACTTAGGTTTGACGGAGCTGAAATCCCACATTGGCTATGATCAATTAAGCCATTATGCCTCGAGTGGGCAAGATCGTTCTCTAGTTAACTTGATACGCCTTCAGTCATATAATATGTACGTTCAGAAGTTTCGGTACTGGTGACCCACATGGTTCCTCATGCCTGGACAGCCAAGGTTTCCGTGTGTCATCCGAGGGCGCACAAGTAGCTCCCATAACGTAAAATGCAACCAAAAATTCACCAGCACCTCTCGTATGGAGGTGTAGCCTTGAAGAAGGAGCAACTATACCCGGCACAACAAGGCCAGCACTGGCGCAAGTGCAGTGCATATATCACGTGTGCTGAGTTGTGAGTTATATACATGGACCTGGGAAGGAGGTACATCATCCAACAGTAAGCGAACAACGAATTTCGATTTCTTCCCCTGATTCGGTCTTTCTGTAGTTAAGTGGGCCTGTCTCAGAAGCTGATACGCGGGTAGGCTGCGGATCTCCTGCGCCAGCTGTCCTGCGATCAGTGGACAATACCAAGCTCGGCTGAGCTGCCGAAGCCAGGTTCATGAAACGTGGATGACACAATGTGGGCCTACTAGGTATTCCTTTAGTTGTGGAGCTTAATCAATTATTGTGTAGAGTGGGGCCTTTGCAGTGCTTCTTGAAGCTATTACTCCAGCACCAATACAGTAGTAAATGGCTCCATTGCAACTCAACTGACGACTAGCTGTGGAGCTGAGAAACAGCAACCACCACCGCGGTGTAATCTATTATGAGAGGAAAATGGATGTGAAAGAGGGATTGTTGAGGAAGTAAATGCCTCATCCAGCAACCATTCACATGGGAAAATACTGTGGCTAGTACGATAGAGGGGTAACACGCAGCCGGTACCTCCTATAATAGAGTGTTTCGGTGTTCCACCGGACAGCTTAGGCAGCTCTGCGTGCTCGCTCGCCGTACCATAGACATGCGATACCCACTCATTGACGAAGCTTCATAGCTGCGGAACCTTCGGGTTGAGGTGACCACCGCTTTGTTGATAGGGTTTCGAGGTTCCCGAGCGAAGTCCATGCTTTTGGTATTTTTGAGCGTAAATATAAATAGATCTCGCTAAACAAATTGGTCTAGAGCTGTTCACAAAAGGTGGAGGTGAAACAACAAAGGAGCATGGAGACATTAGCTCCCCGTACATTATATTCATTGTCATTCTATAGTGACAAGGACTGAAGCGTTGGAGACGGCAGGTTGACGCCTGTTCTTCAACAATCTAATCACAGGTAAGCATTCTACCAAATATTAGTTTCACGCTTCACGCTTTGCATTCTCTAATATATTGTTACCACGGACTTGCCCCGTAATCGTTGGATTCTGAAGCCGCATCTTCGCGAGCGTATGGACGTGAAAGGCGAAGGGAAAATTGGCGAGAAGTGAAGTAAGCACGTATCTTGTCTTTGCTCTCCTACGAAGGATACACTACCTTGCATCGAGTGCATATTTCGGCACAGTATGATCTCACACTAGAGGGATCTAACGTCGCCTAAAGATATTGCAGCGGTACCAGATTAGACGCCCACACCAAGCCGAAACGAGGCGTTGTCAGTAGACGATGTCGCAGTTTCCAAGGGGATAAGGTTGGACAGGGGAGCACTCTTGGAATAATATCATGCAGCCTGCTCTTAAGGCGTATGACGAACGCCTCTGCAAAAAGAAGTCAGGATGTCAGCCTAGAATCCCCCACCATATTTTCCTATCGGTCGCGCAATGGCCGTTCGAAAATCTCTGCATCGTGCAACGTCGGCTGGCCGATTGACATAGATACAAATGCGCCAAAATAGTAAATCAATGAGGGTAACGGAGATAAGAGAAGTTGATCGCTTTGCAGATCGCTCCAGGGTCTCGCTATCTTGCGTAGCTGCCGCAAGCCGCTTGGCTGGGACGTCGCAATTTGTGGGGAAGCTCAAGCCAACTCCTCTCGCTCCAGGAGCACGTTTGCTGAGGCGCGTTCTTCAGCCAAGCCGTGATCCTGCGTCTGCTTGATGAGGGTGCGGGGCTGCCGAAGGCTTACTGGCTGACCTTTCTCAGCTGCGGCGTGGTTATCAAGCTATCCCCGTCGGAGAAGGAAGATCGATGATAAAATGTTGGACTTGGCATTTTGTCACAGAGGTCATATCTAGGAGCCTGGGATATTCGAAACTCCTGAGATAAGGATATATCGTTCAGTATGGTGTCTGTCCTGATAATCTCGCTTTGCTTTGATGCTCTATCTGGCAATCCACGATGGCCCCGGGCAATTTTCCCCGAGGTCTCCCAGAAAAGACGCAGGCGTGGGGGTTCTGACAACGGCCGTCCGTGCCATGCCGGCTCCAGAGAGCGAATGGCATTGTGAAGCTCATCTGCAAGTCAACTCCAATGGCGCTTTCACTGGATGCAGCTGCAGGGCCACGAGCTGCACGAGCATGGAAACATGCAGAGGTGAGCTTGCCGAGCCAGCAGGGACGATGTCAGCGGCGAGTCTGGGAGTGCACTCGGGTTGGGATGGCACACCAGAAAATGGATGGACTCTGTTGAGGTGACGGACGAGACATTGCGGGGGCTAGGCCAAGCGATTGCGCTGCGGTCCTGCGAGGCAGAACGCCAGTTCGCGGACAGTTCGTACGCCGAAATCGCGGGTTCAGGTGGCTTTTGCGTCGCGCCGTGGCCAACTGCCAGGGGCCTCAAAGCGGCAACCAAGAGCGGCAACCAAGATTTGAGGGCTCTGTTCTAGGACGGTCTTTTCGGTTGATTGGTGCATCCATCTGGTTAGGCTAGCTGATAGCCCGGATGAACCACCTGGGGCGAACCGCTGCTATAATTTTGGCATTCCTAGGGTGGAGTCTCCGAAGTCCAGAAATGTCTTTGCCCAACAAAACGAAAGGTCAGTATCAAAATATCAATTTCCTCCAAGCGAAGCGCGAATGCCCTGGTGCGATATCGAGCGGCTTAGCGACCCGACAGTAAGGAGAGCCGCTGTGAGAAATTGTGTCTGGCGTGAGTCTCGCGTGAGGCTGGAGCGGACTCATCGGGACTCATCGGGCTCGTCGGACTCATTGGACTCATCATCGTGGTCCCCTTTTAGCGTGGTGAGAACGGAATCGAAAGACCAAAGCACGTCGTCGACGTGATGCTTGATGCTTGGTGCGTGACGTGATACAAGATAACGCCTGGCTGCGCAGGCAGCCGGAGAGCTCGAGTCCTCCTTGCCCACAAGGATTGCTTTGGACCATGGCCTTTCTCACACCGAGTGAACGGAGAGAGGCGGCAAATGCAGAGGGTCTCGCTGAGCATAATAGCACATTTCCTCCTGAAGACGGGAGAATTGGAAATTTCTGCGTTGCCAAACCACGCATTCCCGCCTCATCAATGACGCATTCCTGGCGCAAATCCCATCGAGGCAAAAAAGAGCTGCAGGGCTGAGATGGATCGCCCCTGCGTCCACGACGTTTTCTCATAGAAAACCATAAGGTCATGCCGTGCGACTGAGGACACCATCTCAATCGCGATCGCGGCCCAAAGCAGCAACCATCGCCGAGTCTTAGTCTGAGGACAGGGCCGGCTGGCCTCGACGGGTCAAGTCGGACGGATAGCAGCAGGCCCGGGCGACGCAGCCCGCGAATAGATTGATGTGGAGCGAGTTTGGTAGACGGCGCGCTAGCAAAACAGCCCTTTGTTGTAGGGACAGAGCTGATGGCTCCCAATATTGAAACTGGTCTCGTTACCTCGTAAGACGTCGCAACGGCGCGGGCAGCAATCTACGAGCAGCTATTAGGCGTGCTCGAGCGTAGGCCAGATGACAAAACACGACAGGCACGACAAGCTGGCAGCCAAGTTTTTCCGGGCATTCCTGTGTGCTTCTGCCTCGAGGAGTCGGACCCGCTCCGAAGGTGGTGTCGTAGAAGAGCTTAGCATCGTGGCAGAAGTCGATGAGACGACATGCCCCCCGCAACGCAACAACGCGCTGACATGGCGAGCCTTTGCTGGGCCGGCCAGCGGGGCGAGAGACCAGAGGCCAGCGGCGAATCGCCATTGCCCATCTGTAACGGGCCCGTTCGCAGAGGCCGCTCGCTAGATGACAATTTTAGTGGGCGGGCGAATTGAAAATGCCCTCCCCCAAAGGGCTCGATCAGCGCTGGAGCAGGCTGATGCATGACCGCGAGCTGGTCGATGACGGGGCGAACTCAGGCAGCGGCGGCTAGCGAAAAAGTCTGCTCGCCATGGTTGCTCTGCGGGTAATTGGCACTAGATGCGCATCAAGCATGACGCTCAGACTCGAGGGTGGTCTGCTGCAGTCTTCATCCCACGCCCACTCCCATAGGCAGTTAGGTGCTGCCACAGTCCCTGCTTCTGGCATGGCTCGGACGACACCCAGAATGCTCAGGCCTGCAGCTGTGATGCGGGCAGGCCGTCACTTGATTCGCCCGCCAGACCAGAGTGTGCCTGAGAGTCCACAAAACCAGCGGCCGGATTCCTCATACAAGTATCCACGCCTCCGCCCTCATCTGGCAGCCATTTACTAAACGTTGCCACTACCACTTCCGTGCAATCCGCCATCATCACCGCTCAGCTCATCATCCCTCACATCACTTGACCTGTGATATCTTTCACCCACTTGCGTTGCTGCCGCTATCCGCCAGACTTGATATAGCCTTCGTTTCCTCGACTCTTCCTCGAACCGTTTCTCGACTTTTTATATTTGACCACTCCGGCCCAACTGCTCCACTCTCTCTCCATGGCTACCGAAATGGATTGGTCTCATGACTTCTGTCTTTCGTGCGATAGGCAGATCGCCGAAGGCGCATACTGCTCTCAGGCCTGCCGATTAGCTGACCTGGAAAAGGCTGGCACCTCAGAACCGGCAACGCCTATGAATTTCTCTTCTTCCGCTTCGTCAACCTCGTCATATACATCATCAAGCCCAGGCTTTTGCCTCCCTCCCGCTGTCAACTTTGCAGCATACAAAACCACGACAAGGCTGGACTCGCCTCCAACAAGTCCCAACTACTATTCTGTTGCACCCGGCTCGCGCTCCTACCAGCCCACATCGAGCTCCGCGACCACTGCGTCTGGATACAGTTCGCCCCCTAAAAGAAGTTTAACACCTTCGTCATCGCGATCTTCCCTCTCTTCCGTCTCATCCTCGCAACCAACTCAAGGTCTCTCCATCAAAGCGGCCAATGAACTGAGGGGATACGTTAGCTCGTTCGATCAAGTAAGGGATCTCAAAAGGCGATTAACACTTCATTGACGTTTGATCGTCGAGCCCTTCACGCGTAGGGCGAGCGCATCGTATTTCCACGCGCCGTCTGCCATGTCTTCACGAATGTCATGGGAACTGATCACGGAGCACTTCTGAGAAATGGGGTTTTGCATGGAGAGATACCGTTTTCATCAGCATCTGTATAGCGTCACCGCCTTTTCGTTGAGCATCAGTCCCGGAGCCTAATTATCTTGCTGGGACTCGGCGTCTTGTGGAAGTGTTGCACTGCATGGTCGGTTGGAGGTTGTGTGAGTTTCTGCATTGTATGTTCATATATCTGTCCTGCGTCATTTTGTTTCGTGGGGGTGACGCTTAAAAGCATATCGGGTTTTCAGTTTCCTTAAAAAGTTTCAGTCTGGCAAGGATGGTGCTGGCAACGGCCGGGTAAATCTTGGCTATGCCGATGTTTCTGTTGGTCTATTATTACTTGGATGGGCAGGTGTTGGTGTTGTAGCACAATTGTGTCATTACTCGGGATTGATGGTTGGGTCTTGGGCTGGATTCTGTATGGGAGATTCTGGGAGCATTTCTCTGCATCATCATCACTGTCACGGGCGCGGGCAAACATTTCACAGGACTTGGGCTGTTTGCGGCAGCAAGTCTTTTCTCTCTTCTCCACGTTGAATTCCGATCTGCACAGCATCTCCTCTTTGTTTGTGCGGGCAGCGGTGGTGAACCTGATCTGCAATGCGCATTCTTCTACATGTATGTAACTTGTCACTTGCCACGAGCAGTAATAGCGTCACGGGCAATGCCCGAAGCGAATGAATTGCGCGAAATATCACGCTATGTCTAAGACAAAGTCTGAAGTGCAGTTGACAGCAAGTGTGACAGGAATGTCACAATGCAGGCTAATGGAGAGTATGGTGGTGTGAGTAGGTAGTTTCTTGTACGACACTACTTGGAATTGGCCCTTGCAATGAGCAGGTGGGTAGGGTTCTGACCACGACGCTCTCTTCCCCTGAAATCGCTGAACGGATGACTGCGCGTAGGCTGAGCAGCGTGGGGAGTCTATGACGATGATCCCCTTCGACTACCTGTCACAACTCAGAACTATCCAGACAGATCGGCCAAGAATGCAGAGGTGCCAGGCGGACAAAATCGGCTTGCTCGGCTCACTCGACTATCAAGGCGCATTTAGACATACAAGAAGGCATGACTAGGTATCGTTGTTTTTGATTATACATCCACGACTTCGTTTTGCGTAGCGTCTGGACTTCCAGCGTGCCGAGCACGCGCTGCCAGAAACCCTAGACGGAGATGCGTCCGATACGCTTTCGCCTTGCCTGGACGAAACCCACCCGTGTGCATGATGCGAACATGGAGGCTGCCGTGGGAGCACTCGCCGTTATTTTGCATTGATCGCGGCCGCGGAGTGAGCAGTCGGCATCTCTAAGCTGAACCCCCACCAGCTACGGATATCTTTTGTCTCTGCGCGGAAATCTAGTTTTCACTCCAGCAAATCTCCTTCCCCGCACGACGGCCCGTAGCTTCAAACTTTATCGACGCCGTAGTTCTGCAGTGGAGCAGAAGGGACCGCGCAACGCGCCACGAAAAAAAATAAAGAAAACAGTGCTGTCACCGGCCCAGCAGGGTTCCAGTTGCCTTTGGAAAGACCCGGTCATGCTCGTTTTCGCGGAGAAGGCTAGTGTTGCTATTACGGGGCCGCGCCATCTCCACGATGCGTTTCCCCTCCTGCTTCTTCGGGTTTAGAGAGTGTGTTGTGCAGCTCTCCCTTGATTTCTGGGGCAGAAGGAGCCTGTAGCATTTTCTGGAAGCGCTCACTGTTAGCATATCGATAGTTTCTCGGCCTCTTCAACACGAATCGTAGCGATGGCGGAATCTCCTGGGTTGGAGAGAGATGCTCGCCTGCCGTCGCGACCTGGTCAGTGCCACCGGTAATGTGGATATGGCCGGGAATAATCCCAATTGCAATACATTCATTCTCTCACGTGGTCAAAGACGCTTCCCATTGCCACTACCCCAGAAATACGGAAACTTACTTTGGGGGATGGCGTCGGCACGCGCTTTGACATTGGGCTTCTGAATGGCCAGGGCGAGCTGCAACCTGCATATCACCATGCTGGAATCGTCCGATTCGAGGATGAGGTTCCTGGCTATTTCCTCTTTGAGTGTTGTGGCACATAGCAGCATCCTTCCAAGGACTATGTTCAGCTGAGCAACGTCCTCGAGCATCTAGATCACCTGTGTAATAGCTGCACGATGTCTCAACGTGGGGGAAAACAAATTCTTTCCTTCTGCCGCCCGGACAACCACAGGGGATCTCGGAAGCCCCAAGCCTTGCAACCAGTACTAGCCTCCTCTGCCGTCTCGTGTCACAAAACGCCTCTTTGCTTTGCGTGCCTCTTGGCTGTGAAAAACGGGGCATCACTCCACACTCGCATTATTTGCACCACTTCCAAACATCCCCAGCTGCCTGGGTAAGTGTCTACAAACGCGCGCTTTTCCCGAGACAAATCCTTTTACTCATCCATGAGGGTTGCCGTTTGGCGTCTTCCAGCTCAGTCGTATCATCCATAATGAGCTCTTGCCTATTTAGGAACTCAAACTTGGCGCAGCATTTGCAATTTTAATGTAATACCAATACTGCGAATGTCTGCCTTTACGACCATGGATTTGAGTCTGCTGTCCACCGCTTAGACTAATATTTCTGCATCAGCCATATCTTTAAAACTGGCACCTGGTGACATTATCATTGCTTTTTAAGGGTTGCTCATGAAGTCTGAATCACCAAAAATAGCCCTATCACTAAAATTCTCCGTCATCATCCATTCAATTGCCATCTGTTTTGAATATGCACTGACGTCGTAAAACCGCTTCGCGTCTGCATTTTTACCGTCATACGCGTCCCATATCCTATCCGTTAGAGACCCACCGTTGCAATATACACCCCATCGCAGAGTGAGTCAAAATGTCACATGCTTCTGCACGCTGGCCGGATGTTGTGGTGGGACTTCGATTGGTGGCCTCTTTAATAGGGCATTTTCGATCAGGTTTATTACATAATACGTTTTCGCATACTCTACTCGCAACATGTTGTTATGGCGTTACACACGTTTTGAAAATTGCGAATACTTCAATGGACCATTTCAGATTTCTATATCAAATCGCGCATGTCACTTGGAGGGATTTTAGACTTGCGGGATGTCTTTATGCTTACGTTTCGCTCTTTCAAACTTCGCTTGAATTTGGATGAAGTATCTACTTATGGATACTAAAAAGTCAATATACTTAGTCGCACAACATGCTTTTCTCAATCTCACTCAACACCATGAAGCAGCCAATGAAAGACAAAACGCTTACTCCGTAACCAAGACGCCGACTCCCGAGCGAATGATATGGGTGCCAAAAGCACCCAGATTCCTAACAGAAGGAGACCAGATGATATCAATATCGATTCCCGGACCAAGCGCCGTTCAGAGGACGCTAAAAAAGCCGCAGAAGTGAGAGAACCAAACAGTTGTAAGGGTAAAAGAAATATATGCCGAAGAGGGATTGTTATCACCAGGGCTGGGGATCAAAACCAATCATCTACCGCGTATAGCCTTTCACTTATCTCACAGATCTTTATACTTCATGCCGTCTCCGCCTCCTCCGTCTTCGCTACTACGGCTGTACTCATCGCTTTCTTCACCTTCTGCCGTTCCGCCCACTCTCGACTGGCAATTCTGCCTCTCTCAGCCGCTTCAGCCCTTGCTTTCTTAGCTGCCTCTTCCTTCTCTCGTCTCTGCCTCTCCCGCTCCTCCTTCTCTACCTTGTCACGATTGAAAATCTCCCGAGCTTTGATGCGCTGCGTTACCACGTCCGCTGGCGTGACGGTAGACTTGATGACTTGAGCTGCGGCTGCAGTGCTGAGGCGCTTCGATGCATTTGACGTAGTGGAGGTGGATGTTGTGAAGGGCGGACGTTCGTGATTCGCGGTGGGGGCGTTCCTCTCGTTGCTGCCGCTACCTGGAAGAGTAGAAGCAGGCCGATTAAGTAAACTCGACACGCGCTTCGACGTCGCTATGATTGTACTCCGCCTCTTTCCACTCATTGTGGTACTGATTGAGCGAGCTCGTCTCAGTGGAGGGACGGTAGCGCCTGGCCCGGCCGTTTTATTCTCCTTCTCGGATAGCTCTATATTGCCACTATGCATCAGACTCTCCCGTGCCTTACTAGCCGCAGTGTGCTTGACGGCGACGGGGGTGACAGTCTTGCGGGCCGGTGCGGGCCGCGCTTTAAAGTCACGCTTCTTAGCTGCTTTTTCCTCTTCCCGCTTCTGACGCTCTTCGCGCTGTGCTTTAAGTTTCGCGGCAATGGCTTCACCTGGGAGTTGGAATGTTGGCTTGGTGGGTGGTTTTGAGGATTTTGTGGGTGGAGGGGGGGTAGGGAAGGATACGCTTATAGGACGGCGCTTGGAGGCAAGGTAGTCAGTTACTTCCGATGCTGAGGTCTTCGATTTTGCATCTGTGCCCCTGGATGAGACGGTGCGGACGCTGGCGGAGCGGGAGTGTGAGGGTCTGGCTGGACCTGGGTGAGGTTTCGACTCGGCAGCGGTATGCGGCCTTTCTTTTAGTGACTTTGGACTATTAGGATTCCTTGAGACTTTGCTAGACTTGGTGGATGGTTTATTGTATAATGGTTTGGTCTTGGTTGCCGTCGATCTAGTGTTTGGTTTGGCCCTCCTATCTGACGGTTTTTTCCGAGGGAATTTCTCGTCAGACTCGAGAGAATGGAACCCAGGCATTGCTTTGCCAACTTCCTCGATGGCCTCCTCAAGCGCATCGATAGCCTCAATTGATTCCTCAAGACGCATTGGGGTCTTGGCCGGCGATCTTGATGGACTTCGACTTATGGACGAATCTTCTTCGATTTGCTTCTCTGACGAAAGGCTCTTGGGCTCTCCTAAATCCGCTATTAATGTCACCTCTGGGGTTGCGATTGGGTCTTCCTGCTGTTGAGGAATCTCCTCGGACTCAGCGGCGTGCTCCTGTGGTTCTGGCTGTTCCTCAGCCTGCGCTTCTACCGATTTTTTTGATCGAAGTGCGCTACCCTGCAACTTCGATCGTTCCTCTTCAGCTTTAGCTAGCTGCCGTCTCGTCATCCGAACTGCGCGCGAAGGAGGAGAGATGGGTCGTTCGTCTAACATTGGGACCTGAACAATATCTGTGATCCTCGGATTAGCATCCTTCATAAGCATAGAAGATGTAACGCGCGCAATGCTTGCGCAATGCTGAACTTACTGCCATTATTTTCCTTCCTGAGATCCTCCACTGCCGCGTCACTTGCTGGGCTTCCTGCAGCTCGTCTCTCATCCTCCAAAACCTCAGGTCCACTCTCATGACAGATTTCTCCATTCTCTTCTTCTGCTCTCTTACTCTTCTTCCCCCCTGGCTTCTTGCCACCTTTAGGCTTGGGCTTCTTCCCCACTGCCATGTTATCCTTTGGCGCTATCGCGACAGACGGCTGGTTCGCAGCGACTTCTCCAAGCGGTGCGCGTTCCTTGAGTGGTGCAAGTGGTAATGGGCCACCTACCGCTTCAATAACCTCTGTCTCGTTAATGTGAATAGCTTCGGCGCACAATACGGAGCGTGTCAGGCGCATTGTCGCAAAGCGCGATCTGAGTGGGTAATGCTTGTGCGCGTCCTTCTTGGACAAAATTATGAGCTTTAGTACGTATAGAATAGGGCATTCAAGTTAATTCAAGCAGACTCCAGTTCGGGAAGAGGAAGTAGAGATGTTGGTGGGGAGCGGTGAATGCCAGAGATGTTGAAGTTGATGAGAGGTGAAGGGCAATTAATTTGTTTGGATATAGCCGTATGCGGATGGCGCGTCAAGCCTGTCGGAGCAACAAAGCCAACCGCTTGACAACCATCAGTGAGTAGTGGCTCCGCCTTACAGCCTGATTTCTAAAGAAAGAATTGCTGATGGGCTTCATATATCTCCGACTGTCTACAGACTAAAATCTCTTCCCCGCGCGCATATGTGGGGTGTTAAGCGTGAATGCTCTTCTAAAGGTGCCACGTTGATGCCTCCACTTTCCAAAAAGAACTCCCACGCTCTTTCCTCCCCTCATGTCTTAGCTTTATATGTACAAGACTGTAAAGCTCTGATGTACAAGACTGTAAAGCTCTGAAACCACCTCAATGGTTTTTATTAAAAAAACTGGAGGTATCTAAGCAGCGATTCATAGTCTATACGTAATGCTTGACCTTAAACAACCTAAGTGAAAGTTCCTTTCTAGAACTGCGATTTGAATCTTATGATTTATTTTCATATCATTTGCTAGCCTTTAGCCCAAATCGCGCTGACTCTCAGGCGTGAGAAATTCTTCACAAGACAATCACCACTTTTTGATTGCAAGGTAATAAATAGTCGAGTCCGGGGTTAGCAGGAATATTAGCAAAGAGTAAGCAGTTGTTTTACGACGGATCATTGAAACGAGTGGCAAAATGTCGGGTCCGTATCTATAGGTCAAAATCACTGAACAGCCTATTGGATAAAGGATCTGACCGAGCTGCCAGCGAATACAGTGCATTGCACGACCAGCCCCCTCTTTAGCGACATTCAAATTCGCTACGCGCATCCAATCGTAGTAACAAGAGATCGCCCAGAGGTGGCTCCGCGAAGCCTGGAGGAACTCTGCTCCGACAACCATAAACGAAAGGGTTGGTCTGAAATCTCAGGTCAGAAAACGAGCTCAAAGAGACTGCCCAAGTACCCCTACCAACAAAAAAGCGGTTCTATTTCTGGCTTGCTTCCATTTTCAGCTTGCATTCTATTTCTGGTGCTTACCAAACTTAAAGTTAGCGCAAGCCGCACGTGACATTCCGGCGGAGAAAGAACTTGGGGCCACCGCCCGCGCCCAGCCGGAATTTCTCGCTTAGGACTTCCCGGGAGAGACGGGTACATTCTAACCTCTTTAGTGGTCTACCCATTGCGGAATTCCGAATAGTAATTGCAAGATCCAGCATATGTCCAGAAGCCCATCTTAAGTTGGGGGCAAAGTTCTGGTTCCTGCCCTGAGGTTATTCGACTTTCAAAGTAACGGTTTGGCGGGGTGCATAAACGCTAAATTCGCCACATGTGGCTGGGGCTTAATCGACGCCACATCGCTCGGCGCTAACCAGCAGCAAAAACAACGCTTTCATCCAACATCTCAGTTACGCTCTCGCCATCTCCACGTATGTATATATGTATATTCCGCCATCTCCACAAGGCTGTGGCCGGAGCGGCTCGGCCGCCCTCCCTGCTAGCGCGGGGCGAGGCACCGCCCAAGGACTGAAATACTCGGGCTGAATTAGTCCTGACACGTTCTAGCGTTAAGTAACCAAAGTAGATGCTACAACCTTCTTAGGTGTCATACTTTATATTAGCCACCCTTATGAGTATACAAAGCTATAGATATAACGCTATCCACCATGCACTTGTAACATTAGCCAGTGATAAGTAGCCTCCTTCTATTCCGCCTGTCTATAACAACACCTCTAGCCATTACCTATGCTTCATTTCTTCCATCAAAGACGAACGGTGACTTAAGCATGCGATAGTGGTGGATGTTCAGTGCTAAGTGTCCGTTTGTATCCACTGCATGCCCTTTAAATGCAGTTCTAAAGCAACCTAGTTTCAGCCTAGTTTTAGCCTAGTTTTACTACTCTCCAGGGACCCCTGTAGGGGTACTACATTGCCTGTATATAAGTCTGCATCTACGTAGATTTCAATCCTCACACGAGTTCGACACTCGTACTCCCGCCATTAACGGAGAAGAAAGGCCAGACAGTACATGCTGGTGAGCGTGTTTAGGTGCTCCTTACCCAGCGCCTTCTCGCTTCCCTCCAGCGCCCGTCGATTCATCTCCTCTGCCGCCCTAGGCACCCAGGACCAACGCCAGCGCAACCACACCCAAAAGAGTATCTTTCAAACTATATTCTCTGCCGCCTTATATCTCGTTTGCCAACGCATACCATGTAGCCTTCGTGAGCATCTGGCCTCCAGTAACGCAGCGATTTTCCGCCGCCTGGCTGCAGTCGCGTCTATATAGAAAGAGTGCGTAGTATGTTTCCCAATGATAAACGTTCCAAGAGCAAGTTCGCTGCCATAACTTCTAAAAATGTACACCTCTGCGAGTCTAGCTGTTTGTTTGCTTCTGGCCACCTTCCCGTTAACGACTGAACAAGTTGATGCATCTGGAACGTGTCACACTCTACCCATAACTAGATAGGAGCTAGTCAAGGTGGTAATATCATCGTCAAACTTACTTCATATTCATCTTCAGTGTCCACCGCCTGGCTACGGCGCAGCTCCAAAGGACAAGAATCGTGTCTGTCGCTCTTGCACTGCATATTCTCTAAATTCTCGTATACTGTAAAGCCGTGAGAGTGTGTACACGATTTCGGTTTGTCATAAGGTTTCTTTTGGTTTTATACTCCTGCTTCCATGGTGCATACTTCCGTAATTTTCGAGATCTCCTTCTTCTATAGGCTGGGCTTGCTCATTCGTCATGTGACGGTTCTTTTTTGAATTGGAGCGATTAACAAGATTAATAGGGCTAAATTACAAGTCATAGCATTGGTTGATCCCAACGTACCACCATGAGCGTCATCTTGCACGCTTTGTAAAGCTAACATTATGGCTTCCATACCGCATAGGGAGCAAGTTGATGAATACCTCTATACGAATCACGAGGGTGGTGGAATTTCTCTCCAATCTATGTAGCTGGAAGCTAAGAACGCCTCGAGGTCATTGGGAACGACAATGACAAGGTACCGCATCTAACTAGAGAAAGGCTTTACAGATCCGTTTTATAATTAATACATCCCCTTCGCCGGCGATATATCCCCTCTAAATCTGCGTACTTTCCCTATTCGCGAAGGGCCGACCTACTTCATTTATGCTCCGCAAGGTATCCTTATGCTCGGCCCCAAGTGTCTTCTCTTCGCCTTCTATTGCCCGGCGATGCATCTCCTCTACATCTACGTACTTTCCCTACCCGTAAAGGGCCCTCCCTACCTCATTCATGCTCCACAAGGTGTCCTTATGCTCAGCCCCAAGTGTCTTCTCTTCGCCTTCCATTACCCGGCGATGCATCTCCTCTGCATCTGCGTACTTTCCCTGCCCATAAAGGGCCCTCCCTACCTTATATATGCTCCACAAGGTGTCCTTATGCTCGGCCCCAAGTGTCTTCTCTCTGCCTTCCATTGCCCAGCGATGCATCTCCTCTGCATCTGCGTACTTTCCCTGCCTGTAAAGGACCCTCCCTACCTCATTTATGCTCCACAAGGTGTCCTTATGCTCGGCCCCAAGTATCTTCTCTCTGCCTTCCATTGCCCGGCGATGCATCTCCTCTGCATCTGCGTACTTTCCCTGCCCATAAAGGGCCCTCCCTACCTCATTCATGCTCCACAAGGTGTCCTTATGCTCAGCCCCAAGTGTCTTCTCTTCGCCTTCCATTGCCCGGCAATGCATCTCCTCTGCATCTGCGTACTTTCCCTGCCCGTAAAGGGCCCTCCCTACCTCATTAATGCTCCACAAGGTGTCCTTATGCTCAGCCCCAAGTGTCTTCTCTCT
>Ga0307507_10001736_pt1 | contig 48003 bp, 19 predicted proteins | sample 7_EM_MG_FD_207223 | JGI IMG/M metagenome (GOLD analysis project Ga0307507, IMG submission 207223) | Populus trichocarpa ectomycorrhiza microbial communities from riparian zone in the Pacific Northwest, United States - 7_EM | ecosystem: Host-associated > Plants > Roots > Unclassified | place...
AACAGGTAAGAGCGGTTCGTTTACTAGAGGTAGTCGCCAAGGTTACTGGTGGGCGAAATAGCGGTGGAGCAGGGTTATGTAAGCCGCACGCGGGACGTCTAAAGGCTCTATATAAAACAAGTAGTTAGAGCCTTATAGATATAATCAACCCGTTCTTAATATACGCACCTTTTTTATAGGCGACGATAACGAGCCCACAGAGGCCAGCCCTGTTAACACTGCTGCCAGCGTAGCTCCCCCTGCCCCTGGCTATAGCTATAGCCCAACCGCCACCTTTACCACTACCTCTACCACCACCTCTATACCCAGTATGACGTCCTCTAAAGCTGCCTCTACTACTACCTTACCAATATTGACACCTGCGATAAAGCTGCTGAAGAAGCGAGTAAAGGTAAATACAGCAAAGAAGGATCTTATAGCTGCTGGTACTGGTTCCAAGCCACCTGCCAAAAAGACTTAGAGGAAGAAGGCGGCAGAGGGTGAGGATCCTAGTAAGAAGCCTTAATTAGTATGGCTTAAGGCGTCAAGTGAGGCGTTTCTGGAGTATATAAAGCTATTAGTTACCCAAGGCAAAGAGACCAACGGAGCTATATTTAAAGCCACCGATTACGCTAACGCTATTACCTATATTAAAGTTAAATCGGGCCAGGATCTTACTCTCGATTAGTTAACAAATAAGTACGATTATTAGAAGGCTATATACCGCGAATAGGAAGCGCATATTAAGGCATATTTAGGGTGGGGTAAATATAAGGTTACTAGCTTGCCATAGACTAATAAAAAAGGCGTTATAAAGGGCTATTTTAATAGCTATATTAAAAGGAGACCTTTTAAAACAAAATGGCCTATTTACTATAAGCAACTAACGGAGCTGCTTGCTGGTAAAATGGCCTATAGCGATTATACCAGCACAATTAAGGAGGCGCTTAATAAGGATTCGGTTTAGAACTAGGGCAATATTAATTTAAATTCGTCTGATTATAACAATAAGGATAGTAAGGGCGAGTATAAGGATAGTAAGGATCCAAATATACCGCGTGGTATAGTTAAATGGAGCCTATCTAGTACGCCAATCGATGGCTGGAGCCCTACTCCTATACTGGGTATATTAACGCCCTTAACGCCCTTAACGCCTTCGCGATCCTCCTTAGTATCCTTATTAATATCATTATCTTTTGTAAGCTAATCTCCCTTGCCTGCGCCTGGCGTGACGGAAAAGAGGGCTTAAAATACTAAGAAAGTAAAGAGGCTAGAGTTAATAAAGCGGTTGATAAAGAACGCGGCCAAGGCTACCAATCAAAGCCGTCCGTTAAAGACATTAGCGGTAACAGAAGCTTTAAGTAAGAGTATCAGTAAGGCAGCGGCGACGTTTAAATTATTAAAGATAACGCTATTAGCAATGCATAGCTCGCCAATTAAGAAGGCTGTAGGTAGCTTTATTTATAATTTTAAGTACCTTCCTACCGTTAATTAGCAACTTATTTTAAAAGGATTTAAGGTTAAAAGCAGAACCTATATCTTTAATTCGCTTACCAGTAAAGCTTAAAAAGGGTATATTAAGCAGCTAGTAGTTAATATAAGACGGCAGTAGTTGCATATTAAATAATTAGGGTCCTTTAGTGGAGGATTAGAGGTTAGTAGTGAGTTAGAGGATTAATATAATGTTAATTTTAGCTCTAGTCCTTAAGAGGTATAGGTAAAGTAATTAATCTATAGCTAAATAACCTATTACGACTTTTTTAATAGTGGTGTTGCACGTATTTGTAGGTACTTAAATACTACGCTTACAGACAAATCACATCTACTGCTTTGGTCTTTGTAAAGATGGGTAATATTACTACTAAAATTAAATATTGTCTTCCTTCAGAACTTCTAGAACTTCTACTTTAACTATACCTAAGCCTTGCAGCTAGAACGTCCTAATACTGCTCCTATATTGCATCTGCTATATCCTCCCGCCGCTGGCTTATTACTTGCTCACTAATATTATAAGAAACCGTACAGTTGTCGGTATCTAAATTGTCCTTACTTTTATAACCAGACTTGTCCTTATGCGGATTACAGCCGTTTTGGTTTAGAAAGTTATAAACCGCCATTAACGCCCATATAATCTTTACCTGCGTCTTTTAGGTATAGCCTCTGCGGCCTTTATTAAATATTAAAAAGTGTGCTTTAAGTACACTAAATATACGCTTAATAACATTCCTTAAGGACGCATAGCGTAGGTTAAATAGTTTATACTTATCCTTTAGCCTCTGCCTTGCGCTAGCCTACTCTTTTAAATAATATCTAACCTTTTGATATGGTACTAGGACTAAAGGATTATTAGCTGCATATCTAGCGTCTGCTAAATAGTATTTTTCTAGTGGTGTATAGAAGCCTTAATCCTTCGCAAAACTAAGCACCTAGCCGTCGTGTGCAGAGCCTTCCCACCCAGGTAAAATATACACGAAGTTTATATTAAAATCGCACGCCGCGAGCACGTTCTGCGATATCCAGCCCTTCCTATTTCGCCATGCCGATTGCTCAGCTACTGGCACCGAAATAGGCACATGCAAGCCGTCGAGCGCGCCTATACAGTCACCAAAAAAAGGCCATATTTTGTTGTCAGATTCAATCCGTTTAGGTGTGCAACTAAGCGGTAGTTTAACGATATCTTTATACAGCTTGCATAGAGCATTAAGAACTTTATAAAAAACGCTTATATAGGTAAGTTCTGGTCCTCTATAACTTTAAATATTAACTACCTATAGGCTAATTGTATAAGTTGAATGTTAAAACTCCTACCTAACTATCCTCATACTCAGCCCCCCCCTATATAGCGCTATAAATATCATTAGCTTCTGCTCCGCCGATATACATTCCTATAGGCGTAATTCGTATTCATTGACCAGCCGATTAAGCAGCAATTTGAACGTCCTTTAGTCCATATAGGTGAGCGTTTTAATCGCCTTAGGAGGACCATACAATAGCTCTATCATCGTTGCCTTACCGCGTAGAGGATTGAATATCTGCTGGCGCTTGCTATTTAATATAGGAAGGTTTTTCGCACCTTTAATAAGCACGTGGAACAGCGCTAGCAGCGTATAGAGGCCTACGTACACTACTTTAGATATATAAGGCTTTATACTTAAGGTTAGTAAGAATCACGTAATCCTTTAAAAAAACATTATAATTAAGGTTGGATTGATTAAATAGGTCGCCTAGGTCGCCTAGGTGGACATATAGAACCCCCCCTTTTAAACAGAGGGTGTAGGTGGGATTCCACCTGTTTAACGGCCCAGGTGGGTAAATTCGCGCAGTCTATACTACTTTTGGCTATGTAATCGCGGGAAGCGCAAGGACGTCGAACAGGCTAGGTAGAATATTAATTTCAGCTGCCAAGACGACTTAACAGGTAGAAATTAAACAGGTGAGGTAAACAAAGCAGCTCCTACCTGTTGGATATTTAATCGACCTGGAAATATCAACCTGTTCGTTCCAGGTGGGTTTTTTGGGCGACGAATAGGTGGGCGCGATCAGGTGAAAAAAAGTTAGTAAACTAGCCCTAAGTTGGTTAATTGCATGTCGAGTTAACGTAGTCTGCGGGCTAGTGGCCCACGCGGGCTAGTGGCCCACCCCACTAAACTCCAAGGGCAAATACAGCGAACTACTCAACCACGAATAATTGTATTTAGTGTAGCTATCTACTAGCTACTTATTTGACGTCTAGGGCACGTACGTGCATTGTGTTCTATTGATTTGCACATGCTACACTTGCGTGGTGCTCGTTGCGGTCGCTCGGCCGCTACCTCTGCTGCCCCCTCTGCTGCACCTCCTTGGGCAGCTTGTGCACGAGAGGCCCCTTCGGCTCCTAATAAAACACCCCCCCTAGCTATATACGTGCGCCGCTATGCCCTCTTCCTTTTCTAGTGTTAATTTTCTATATATAGCTTCTCATTTTCGCTAGCAAGCAGTATAGCGCTTAACATTACCATTTTATATCCCTTAACAAGCTAGCTAAGAGCTTGTCCTATTAGACTTGGTAGGCTATATATATGCTCTTTAAGATAGCGCTTAATAAGAGCTGTCTACTATTACAATTTAGCAATATTATAAGGCGTTTTAGCTATCTAAGATGCATTTAATTGCGGATAACGTTGGGGTAACGGCGTCTGATATTTAGTATACAGCTGTGCTAGCACGTAATTAGGGCTATATAGAACTAGGCCAGTAGCTGCGAATCCTGCCTGTATATTATTCTAATATAGTGCTACCTGCCTAGCCTGCCTATAGAGTGGCAGGAATTCGCGTTTATTAATATGGTTAACACCATAGCCCATAAGCTGTTTAATAAGGCGTTTGTATAACTGCTTAAGAACCAAAAAACAGCCTACATTTAGCGGCTGCAGTAGATGCAATAAATGCACTAGTATATAGAGGACAACTATCTAATAATCTAGACAGAACCGATTAAATTTAGGTAATATGTGGCTGTTGTAGCCATCTAGCACTAGCAGCCAATACATGCCAACCGTGCGATCCTTTATATGCTTATTAAAGACCTCTATTAGCTAGGTTAGGCTAATCTTATTTATTATTTAGCTATTGTCACTAACGCCAATTAACCAGTTATATGGTATAATATTATCCTTATACTAGGCAGCCTAGTGCATTACTACCTTAAAGATAATAAGTGGTAGAATTATAACCCCTAGGGTATTAATACATTTAATAATTGTAACCTATTCTTAATTTCCTAGCTGTCACAGTGCTGCAATGAAGTAGACTGAATAACTACGTTGTGCTATAAAGAAGAGAAGAAGGTAAAAGGGGGTATTGTATACAAATAGTAGGGCCAGCCGCCAAGGCGCTAGTGGTGGACCAGCTAATAGTAGGAAACAGTATGCGTCAGGTTAGTGCCGTGACAGTACTTCCCTCCCTAGAAGGTTTGGTCCCCAAACCAAACAAGTAACTTTAAATAGGTAGTATACAGGACCACCTGTTTTCGCTGCAAAAATACCAAAAATCCTAATTGGTCGGCTTAATAAATAAAGTTGGCGCGTGGCGCTTTTGGCGAGAATTCTGACCAATTAGATAACTTTGACCGGTGGTCAAAGTTCTATGACATCTTAACTACCACAAATTTTAACACAGTGGTTGGCTATGACTTTAGCATGACTTTTCCTTATCTTATACCTAGTCTGGGGGTCCTGGCTTCTTAGGGTATTGCTTATGGAAGCGCTGTACAGCTTATTTATAACCCTTTAGGTCCTTTTCTAGCTGCCAGGTTATGTCCTTGTGATATTTCCATTTAATCTTATAAGTTAGGCTTTAGGGGTCTTTATTATGTATATTAAGGATTTTCTTAAACTCCTATTTATCTTCTATATTGCTATTATCATCTCTCTCTGTTACTTATCCTTGTACATTACGGCGCTCTGCAGTATTAATATTTACTTAGCTAGGGATCTCTTCGGCAGTCTAAAGGCGGACCTTGGATGTATGGAAGGATTTGTTTACTTAAATGTGATCTAGGAGGTCTACCACGACTGCCCCTTAGTATACTGCAAGTACGGGGTATGGGCCGTCCTATTTATTATCCCATTTCTTCTTAGGTCTATTTGTCTTTATATTTTCTAAGCTAACTATAACTATATTGCCTTTGTAGAATAACGCGCTCTCGTCCCTATGGGTATTGGTATTGTCTTTATAGCGTTGCTGTGAAATCCGGGCTAGGGCCTTAAGCTGTGTTAATATCCGCTTAAAGCGGTTGGCCATAGAGTCTGCGCAGAAGAACTCCTTCTTTGCTTATACTGATAGTGTTAGTAGGTGGGGGCCAGCAGGCTCGATTCCAAGGCGAGGGTTAAAGCCATAGTTTGCGAAAAATAGGGAGATGCCTATGCTCTTATTAACTTGGTTATTTGTAGTAAACTTAGTAAGCGGTAGGTAGTTAACCTAGTCGTTCTATATAAAGCTAACAAAAGCATAGAGGTACTTATTTACGGCGGCGTTAATAATTTTGGTTTGGCCGTCCGTTTCTAGGTGCTAGGCTAAGCTTAGTTATAAGGTTGTCTTAAGGCGTTTACTTAGTCGTCGCCAGAAGTCGCTAATAAATTATATGCTATAATTGGAGATAATTGTGCTTGGTGCACTGTAGAGCTTATATATATTGTTAATAAAGCTATTAACTAGCTCCTTTATTAAGAGTCCTGTTACTAGAACGAGGTGTCGCATTTTAGTTAGGCGGTCCATAATGACAAGGATATGTTTATATGCCTTACCGTGGCGTTGGCATACCGGTAGCGTTATAATATAGTCGATCGAAATATCGGTCTATAGGCAAGCAGGTAGTTCTAGTGGCTTTAGGAAACCGGGCGGAGCAGAACGGGGGGTCTTAGTGCGAAAGTATAGGGCATAGTCTTTAATAAAGGTAGCTGTGAACTGGGAGATTCCTAGCTACTAGTATATTTAGTTTAAGAGGTTGAGAGTCTTAACCCGGCTAGGGTAACTAGCGGGGCCGCTACTATAAGAGCGATGGATAACTTCTAGGTAGAGGTCTAGGGCATTAGGGACGAAGAGGTATTAGCGGAAGTAGATCTATCTATTAACGATACTACATTCTGACTTGTTGTAATGGAGTAATTTCCTAATCTTCTTTGGCCAACGGCGAGCTTTCTAATTATGTAGGGCTGCTACTATGTCTCTTATAAGTTCGTTCTCCTAGTATCCCAACTGGATTAGCTCATCCAGTAACTTTTTAACTATTTTGGGGTCTAGAGTAGCTACGAACTCCGCGTTGTTAAAGTTATGGGACTTATATAGTAATTCTTCTAAGATCGTAGGGTTAACTTTCTAGGGCGGTATAATAACTTAGGCTTAGTAGCGGAGGCGTTTATTATTAGCGTCCTTAGGTTTTATTCCTAGTAGTCAGCTTAGGGCGTTAGGGAGCGTAGCTTTGCTACCAGGTCTATATATAATTACAAAGTTAAACTATAAAAGGAACTCTGCCTACTAGACTTAGTGTTAGTTTAGCTGCTTAGTAGTTATAAACATCTATAGGTTCTTATAGTTGGTGATAATTTTAAAAGGCTCCTTAGTCCCTTGTAGCTTAGAACGCTATTCCTCTAAAGCCTTAATAATAGCTAAGAGTTCTTTATCGTAGATCTCGTAGTTATACTCTGGCATAGAGTGCTTTGCGGAGAAGAATGCGACCGGTCTTAGTTTACCGTCATTGTTATACTAGGAAAGGACTCCGCCAGAAGCCTAATTTAATGCGTCTATCTCTACCACTGTTTTCTTTATATAGTTGTAGTATGCTAGTACTGGTGCTAAAGTAAAGGCTCTCTTAAGGGCCTTAAACAACTTGGCTTGTTCTAGTCCCTATAGCCATCCAACGTCCTTTCTTAGGAGTTTTGTTATGGGTGTAGTAACAGCAAAATAACTTTGGATAAACCTATGGTAGAAGTTTGCAAATCTAAGAAACTGCTATAATTCCTTAACTAAGGTTGGGTTCTCTTATACTTGCAAGGCTTGGACCTTTTTAGGGTCTATGCTTATTCCTTCTATTAAGATAATTAAGCCAAGGTACTTTATCTTTGTTGTGTAGAACTCTAACTTACTAATATTAATTTAGAGGCCAGCAGCTCTAAGGCGGCGAATTACCTCTTTAACGTGCCTAGTATGCTTAGCTTGAGTTTTAGAAAATACAAGGATGTTGTTAAGGTATACTGTGCAATAGTTATCCAGTGCGTTGTGAAGAATATAGTTAATATAGTTCTGGAATATAGCTGGGGCATTATAAAGGCTAAATAGGGTTACTAGCATCTTGTAGAGCCTAAAGCGTGTAATAAATACTGTAAGCTATTTATGGCCCTTGGCAATACAGATCCTATTAAACGCGGCAATAATATCAAGCTTAGTATAGAATTTGGCGCTGTATAGGGCATTAAGTGTCTCACGGATAAGCAGGAGCGGGTATTGGTTCTTAACGGTGACGTTATTAAGTCCTCTATAGTTATGGCAGATCCTCACCCCTCCTTCTAGCTTGGCAGCGAGTAGGAGCGGGGCTGTGGCGGGGGACGTTAATTCTTGGATAAAGCCTTTATTAAGCATTTTATTAATCCATTTCTTAACGCATTGGAGCTCAGTAGGGGAGAGTGGGCGGTTCTTATAGTACGGGGGCTGCTTTCCTAGTATAATTTTAATTTTATAGTCCCATGGGCGATATAGTAGGAGCTTATTAGCATTCTTTAAAAGGAACCCCTTAATGTGGTGCCTATATTCCCTTAGGAGGTGTTATACAATATTATCCCTAGTTAGAGCGGGCTTGCCTTTTATAAACTTCTTAACGTCTATATCTATAACTTTGCGGCGGAGGAACTTAGTATTTGTAGTTTAGAGGTTTTCCTTAAGGAAACGGTGAAAATGACTAGGGAAGACCTTGCAGGCTTCTTCTATTATATAGTTACCATTAACTAAGTGGCGAAAGGATTTCTCTGTTAGGTCTAGTATTTTAACTAGTTTAGTAGGGAGTTTATCTATTAATTGTTTCTGTTCTTCTTGTTCTACTAATTCTACTAATTCCGCCATATGGATCCTCATTACTTTTACACCTTTTTGTTTATAAAACTGGGCGAAATTCACGGCGTATACGTTTATAATATTGTCCAGATTAGGGCGTATTTGGTCTTCTCCTAACGTCGCGGCGGGGCTGGCTCGTCTTGGTTGGCTCTTAGGAGCGGTTCCTAGGCGGCGGCCTTGCACGAGGCGTGCGGGGAGTGGGTATAAGGTTAGGCGTTATAGTGGCGCGGTTTCTATTATCTGGGTCTTAGTAGTTCTATGGCTAGTTCTTACTATAACGCGAGCTGTAGTGTGCGTATATAGCATATGGCTTAGTTCTGGGTGTTGGGCTAGGCGGCTGGGGTTTAAAGGGTGTCTGGGTTGGCGTTGGATTCTTAGTAATAGCGGCGCGAAGTGGACCCTCTTCCTTAGTCTTAGCAAGGCTGGCTAGCTCGTCGTTTTGGTCTTGAGTGCTAGAGTAGTCTAGTTTTTTGCTATCTTATTGCTTTGCAGCTACATGGGTTCCCCTTTATTAGGAACATCTTCTACTATTAGGGCTTTATATATGGTCCTAGGCACTAGGCTTAGTAGTGCCGAGTGTCTATATAGGGCGTCCCTGCTACTGTTAGCTGTCTCCTACGGGAGGTAGTTCCTAGAGTAGTAGTCTAAGTTAAAGAGGATCTTAAGCTCCCTAAAGCTAGGGTAGGGTTTGTGCTTTTAGAGCTAAGGCATACCTAGGATAATTAGGGTAGTGGGTAAGAGTTTAGTAATAAGAAAAAGCATAGCTTTAGTATAGAGGCCAATTATCATTTAGGTGGTGAAGTAGTCTGTAATAAGCGAAGTTGGGATACTGTCTGCGAGGCGTAGTGGCCTAGGTGCCAACAGCTTCTTAGTTGTAACGTTATACTTTCTTATAATAGACTCTGCGTTGGCAAATACCATTATAGTACTACCGGAGTCTACTAGGCTTACTGTATTAATAAAAACTTGGGGGTATAGGTTACGTAATAAGGAGAGTTAGGTTTAAATAAGGATTGATTTCTTGTTACTATTTACTAATCTAAGATTAAGTGGTAGCTTACTAATAAAAAGGACTAATTGGTCTAGTAATAGGGACCTAATCTTCTTATCTTCCTCCTTATATAGTTTGGACCCTTAGACGCGACTTAGTCTAAGGGTTTGCCTTTTAATGACTAGGGTATAAGGCTGTTTTAGTGGGGCAATCTAGTGTCTATCTGGCTGGCAGTGTCGGTCTTGGTTAGGGTATAGGAAGACGGCACCTTACTAATAATATAGCTATGTTTGTATTCGCTAGCGTAGAGTCGCTAATGCTAGGCGCTGTTAACGGGTTGGGCTTCCATATAGGGCATTATTTGGAGTGATTAAACCGTAGGGTTAAAGGGGGGGGGTTATCTACTGCGGCTATAGTAGACTCCGCGGTTGCTACGTCCACGGTTATTAGTTTGTGTTATTTAACGGGCTGGCATTAGGACTGGGTTTGCTGTTATAGTGGGATTATAAGCGTCCTTTTAGTGGCTAGGTAGGCCATAGGCAAGGTATAGTCTATTATTAAAGCGGCGCTTGCGCTCCGTGTCTGAGATTCTATTAAGGTCTATAGGTTCTCCAGTTGCTGCTAGGGTTAGGGTTGAGGTTAGGGTTGATATAAGGGCAGGGGCTTAAGCAGATGGGCGGTGGTTAGTGTTCTTAAGGTTGGCTTAGTGTGTATAGTTCGCAAGGTTTTTAGCGAATATATCTATCTACTTACTCTAACCTGTATAGTTGCTATTGTTGATTTTATAGGCAAGTCTAAGTACTAGCTCTTCTATCTTTGGAGAGATAAACTTCTAGAGTAGGTCTACTTTCTATTCGTCTATCTTTTTGGCGCGGACTATTAGTTTATTAAGCTCTCCCTTCTAGGACTAGTAATTACGCTCGCCCTAGGGGAAATGGTTAAGCTTGTTTTTTGCAACCTGGGTCGTATTAAGGACCTTATAGTGGGCAGTAAGCTCTTTAAGCATATCTTCCTTAGTGGGCTATTTCTATATAGATATATTGTTTGGGTTCTTATGCATAAGCTCTAGGCCCTACTTAATGAATTTATAGGCCTTGCCCTCTAGTATATCTAAGATGTAAAGGATCTGGGATTAGACTATGTTAAAGTAGTCCTGGTTATAGTTGAAAACTCCTTTAATCTTGATGTGCTAGGTCTTAAAGTTGGCTTATTGTTCTAGCGGGGTGCCTTTTCCGCTAAATATTGGCGGGTCTTTAGATATCCGTTTTTTCCGCTAGGTTGCTACTGTTGTTATAGGGGTTAATTATTTTAGAACGGCAATAGTCTCTACCTGGGAGTTAATAGTTCCTATCTAGGAAGCAATAAGGGCATTAAGGCTTTTGTTAGCTTTCTTATTAGCGGTATTTGTGTTATATATAAACTATAGTCCCGCTTTGATGTTGCTGAGGAACTTATTGGTATGGTTAACAAGGGTATAATAAGCTTTGTCAGCCTCGAAGGTCTTAGGGTATAGTAGGGAGCGGCGGATTATCTATGCAATATTAGGGTGTGTCTATATAAAGAAGTCTACAAAAACTTCGCGGGGGTTCTGGGTTTCGGCCATTTCGGTATTATTAATGTCGCCCATTTAGGTAGTCTTTGGCGCTGGGAAAAAACTAAGGATCGTTCTAGGACTATGCTGGGTTATGGCGTGTGGACGCGTTGGCGTGTGCAGGTTGCGATTGTTCTGGGGCGGAGATAACTGGGATATGGGGAATTAGTAATCGCGACGGGGCGCAATTAATGATAGCACAAACTGTCACAGTGCTGTAATGAAGTAGACTGAATAACTACGTTGTGCTATGAAGAAGAGAAGAAGGTAAAAGGGGGTATTGTATATAAATAGTAGGGCCAGCCGCCAAGGCGCTAGTGGTGGACTAGCTAACAGTAGGAAACAGTATGCGTTAGGTCAGTGCCGTGACACTAGCTGTATTATTCTAGGCCTACTAGCCCTATTGGTTCTAGTAACAACCTTTACAGTTATAATAATACCCATTTGGTAGCCAGTTTTATTAAAATTCTAGGTATCCTTGTTAAGAATTCTATATTAAATTTTAGTATCTTAAACGCGTTTAAACCACGCCCAAATAAGTATAGGATCTTCACATTTGGCGCGCTAGTAGTTATACTTACAATTCCATTTAGATTATAGGTCATTATAGCGTTTAATAAACTTGTATACCTATTACTCGCCAACTGGTTGCAATTTAGCGGTCTAGGTAGCTAAAAGGCTAGCTATCTACCGCACGGTAGCAACCCTAGGTGGCATACCGCGTTAATCCATTAATAGAATCCACTGCTTAAGGCTCTCTTCTTATGCTGGTATAAGGCGCTGATTTAAGGCAATAAAACTACGTTATGCTTAAATGCCTTTATTATGTCGCCGGGCTGTAGTTCGGGGCACATTGTACGTGCTAGTGGCAGATCGGAAGCTTTGAAATTGGCCTTACTTATAAGCATTAATAGCTAAAACAAGTCTGCCCTCTTAAAAAAGGGGGTTTTGTAGTTATGGTGTAGCCATTAAGGTAGTAGTTAAGTAACGCGTCGCGTTTTTCGTGATTTTGATAGGGTGGGCCACTAGCCCGCGTGGGCCACTAGCCCGCAGACTACGTTAGTTAAATTGCATGTTAATTACGCGAAACGCGCTTAGCAAAGTCGACTTGAAACCCAGCCTGCGAATATTTTCCCGATGTTGCTACTACCGTTGCCGTAAAGCCAGCTATTTAGGTAGAGGACGACGTGACTAATAAGGAGGAAAGGGAGCTAGATAAGTAATATACGGCTATTAAGATTAACTATAAGAATAAGGTTATTAGTAAGGTATAATATAAATGGCTTTTAGTAAGTTATTCTATATCTATCCTTCCTTTTATAACACTACGCTAACGCCAAGCCTTTCTATATTTAGTATATAAATGCACTAGAGCTCTATAGAGCTCCTAGAGTCAAATAATTTACTAGCTAGATGGAGTGGATTTGAGCTCAGATCCACTCCACTCCAGTCTAAAAAGATTACTGCTGCTGCTGCTTTAACCACCTTTTCTGTAATCTTAACTTTGGCTCCGCCCTGCTTAAGAAGAACCGCCATTACCTCTTTTCCGCTCCGTGCTACGGCTATAAGCACCGCCTCTGCCCTCTGCTCTAGAAGAACCGCCGTTACCTCTTTTCCGCTCTGTACTGCCGCCTTAACCACCTCTTCTGTAATCTTAACTTTGGTTCCTCCCTACTTAAGAAGAACCGCCATCACCTCTTTTCCGCTCCATGCCGCGACTATAAGCACCTCCTCTGCCCTCTGCTCTAGAAGAACCGCCGTCACCTCTTTTCCACTCCGTACTGCTGCCTTAACTACCTCTTCTATAATCTTAGCTTTGGCTCCTCCCTACTCCAGAAGAACCGCCATTACTCCTTTTCCGCTCCGTGCCGCGGCTATAAGCACCTCCTCTACTCTCTGATCTAGGAGAAGGGCCATTACCTCTTTTCCACTCTCTACATCCCCTGCTGCGTCTTTAACTACCTCTTCCGTGATATTAATATCGTCTTCTCTCTGCTCCAGAAAATCGGCCATAGTATTTATATTACATAATATCACAACTCTGCTCAGCTGTATTGTGTTTAAGAAAGTAAAATTGCAAAAGAATTCCGTTATTGTATAATAAGGGAAGTCGGTTAGGCCAAATAAAAATAATGTGGCGTTATGGACCACTTACTAGACGGCCTTTATATAATCTGCACGCAGATTATTAGTATCCCGCGCATTAGAGGACATACTAAGTAACGCATATATCATATCCTGTTAGTCGCTTACTTTACTTCCCCTAAACTTCAGCAAGAGAGTATAAAGATTTTGCTTCTGGCTCCACCAAGACTCTTTTCTCAACGAACCTAGCATTATGTCCAAGACGGCTTAACAATAAGGTTCTGGTTTCGCGCCTATTAGCAACGGTGCAAGGGCAAAAATGCGTGCTGAGACAGACTTAGTACCGCTACAGATTACAGCGGCTTTTGCGTTGGCGACTTCTTGCAAAATCCACACTCTCTTAAACCAATGTCGGGTTACCAGACCTAGATGCTGACTCCTTAAGGTAGGTTGTACTAATAACCAAAGGTCCATCTAGCGCTCGTCCGCGAGTTTCTAGCCCTTACACGCATGCTTAATACTCTCTTCCTATAGTTGCTTTAGAGAGTCTATAAGGACATTTATGTTGTATATCGCTGGTCCCAGCCAGAGAATAACCAGATCAGCCTAAGAATATATATTCCCCATTTATTAAACCTGATGTCCTCGCTCTTTCTTATTACTTTGGTTAATATAAATAGCATTAACCTAAAGTATTTGGTCTGTATCCTATAAACGGAGATACTAAAGCGCTAATATAGGTTCTTAGTAATACTAAGAGTTCCCCCGTTTATCTTTATGCGTTTAGACATTTCCGTACCGCCCCATATATATAATAAAGCCATATAGAAAATCGCGCTATTGCTGTGGAGCCAGGCTTAACAAAGCTCGCACTTAATCTCGGATTCTCTACCTTTAAAAAGTCGTAGCAGCCGAAAAGCAGGCCCCTTAAGATTAATTAGTTTGTATTTAAAAACATCTATTTATCTCCCACGGAAGAAATAGCTTGGGTATAAGCTATAATGTTCTGACACTGAGTAGGCGGGGCGTTACGCAGATTATTACAACGGCATTAACGGCGTAGAACCCACTAGAACAAACATTAAAGTCTAACGCGTAAAAGTAAAGCTTTCCCGACGAGAATAGATGGCAACTGCTTGTATATAGGACCTAAGGAAATTACTTCGAACCCTACACTGAGCAGCTGAGTTTGTAGTTATTTAGATATGGTTGGCCTAAGGGAAGAAAAAGCAATGTTAGGGATTAGCCTTGGAGAACGTGGCGCAGCAAAGGCAGAATCAGGGTAATCTTCGAACTCACAGTGCTTATACTCTAATACTCGTGTCTCCTAGCCTCGAAGAAATTATTTAATAAATAGAAAATAGTCCAAAACGTGGAACGGGTCAAGCCGAGTAATCATGCCCACGATCACTATCTATCGGTAATTAAAAACATGCGGATAGTTGGCCCCCCAACTAAAATTTTGACCCGAGTTTGTAATTTAGAGCTTTATTATATAGACTTTAATTAATATATATAGAGATGAGGTTTTCCAGGGGGAGACCCCCTGGGACCCCCCTATATAGAGCTTTTGCTTAATTTAGAAGTAGTAGTAAGACTAAGGCGCCTTAGTCACCGCTAGGTAAGGAAGATTATATTAGTCACGAATATAGTACATATTTAGACTGCAGAGCTTTAATATAGAGCCCTCTACGTAGGATCTAATATAGTAGATTGTAATTCCAATTTAAAGCTTTATATACTAAATATTTTTAATGCCTAATAACTAAATTGCCGTATAGCTGGAATTAAAGTCTACTACCCTAACTTAATCAAACACGCGTGTAAGAAGAGATATAACGGTATACTAAGACTCCTCCCCCCAACGGGCAGAGGCGGTGCAGCTACAGTAGCGACGCCTGATATAATTAATTAACTACGTCGTTGCCTACTAATTCGGATGTATAACGACGCAATAGCTCGGCGATGACGCAATAGCTTAGCGCTGAGCAATAAGAGGGAGGAGAGGTAGGAAAGGGAGGGGAGGAGATTAGGGGTGGCTCGGCCACTGCAAGAAGGTCGTAATAGTGGTATAGTGTTAAACTTTAAAAATTGTGTCCCGGAAGCTTAATCGACGACCCCTATATAAAATATTAACAACGTTTAATTATAGAGCTTTAAACCGGCAGATATTTTAGGAATGCTTATTGCAAGTAGCTCTAAGTGCGAAATCTAGAATATTTAGTAGTGGTGTAAGTATGGGATGGGGTACATATTGGTGTTCCTAAAGGTCGTTATGTAACGCAATCTTTAGGTGACGAAAACTAGCCGTTAATGTTGCTTAACTAATGCCTACTAGAGGTTCCTCTATCCTTCCTATCTTCTCTTTTACCCGTTATCTCCTCGTCTAATGCTGTCTATATTGCTATGTCAACCAATAGATCCCTTAGTAGGGACTAGGAGGGGTATTAGAGCACCTCTAGCTCCTATAAGAAAGAAAAGAAGAGAGGAAGGTATAGAGGAGGGAGTATTTATAGATGGGAGGAGGCCTGCGAGCACAGGAGATTAGGCGGCCATAATATAGCCATTAACATTGCCCAACTAACACCTACTAGAGGCTCCTCCGTCCTTTCTATCTTCTCTCTCGCCCATTGTCTCCTCGTCTAATACTATCCATATCACCACATCAACCAATAAATCCCTCAGTGGGGACTGAGGAGGAGTATTGGAGCACCTCCAGCTCCTATAAGGAAGAAGAAAAGAAGAGAGGAAGGGGTAGAGAAGGGAGTATTTATAGACAGAAGGAGGCCTACAAGTATAGAAGATTAGACAGCCATAATATAGCTATTGGCGTTGCTCGACTGATACCTACTGGAGGCTCCTCCGTCCTTCCTGTCTTCTCTCTTGCCCGTTGTCTTCTCGCCTATCGTCTCCTCGTCCGATACTATCTATATCGCCACGTCAACTAATAGATCCCTTAGTGGAGACTAAGAAGGCGTATTAGAGCACCTCTAGCTCCTATAAGGAAGAAAAGAAGAGGGGAAGGTAAAGAGGAGGGGGTATTTATAGACGGAAGGAGGCCTGTAAAAGGAGTAGTAGTAAGGTTAAGGCGCCTTGGTCACTGCTAGGTAGTATTATTATATTAAAAGGGTCTATAGCAGTGACTAAATGGGGTTGATTTAGAAGTAATATGCATTCTTAGAGGTTACGTAACTTATTATATAAGCAACATTTCCACCCTTAGTAAAAACTTAGAAAATTCTAAAAATTAATTAACGCTATAGATAGCAGCAATATTAATCTGGCAATACTGCCAATTCTCCCTATATACCATTGTATATATACCTAACGGCTCTAAAGGTGATAAGAAGGTAAGATAGATAGGGGGGTTAAAATTTAGATAAATTAGACTTTATAGTTAAGCTGTTTAAAAGTTAGGAAACTAAGACAAATGCTGCATTCTCCGCTTACCTCTGAGCTAGTACATAATTTCCTATTTAGGAAAAGTCGTTTATAAGTAGTTGCTGCTGTCTCCGTGTAAAATCTTGCTCTCGCGCCTCTTTAGTCTTACTTATAGATGACTGAAATTGTTCCTTATTAAATCCACGTTTAAACATAAGCCCCAAAAGCTTCTTAACTCGTGAGATTGCTATATAAGTTAGCCTAGCTGTCTTATCCTTTTCCTTAATATCTAGAACTACCTAGTTAAGTATTAGGCCCTAGCTTTTATGCATAGTAAGAGCAAAAGCTAAAGTAACTGGAAATTAGCGCTGTAAGCAAGAGCCTCTTATACCCTCCCACTTATAAAGTACGGAAAATATAAGGACGACTTTCTTACCATCCTGCTAAGTAAATAGGGTAGGTCCATTATACCCATCTACCGTAATTAGTAGTAACTAGGGCTGATCTTTTTTAATATCTGCGTGTTCCTTCTATATAATATCTTTAACTATACTAGTAGTACCGTTTACTAAGCCTAGTTCAACCCAGATATTATATATTAGCATTACTTTTACGCCAATACATAAGGCTAGATTCTCTATAGTATTGCACTAATTAGGAGTAACTTTCCGCGTACCTATACCAGTGTTAACTAACTTAATAGCTACTACCGGCTGTAAAAGGTCGCGAAGCTAAGTAGTGTTATACTTACCTATAGTAGCGCGTATACCATATAGCCGAATTGCGTTATCAAAGCCTATAACCTTATTAGTAGGTAGGCCCTACTTATACCTAGTTAAAAAAAGCCTCTAGGTTAAATTACTTACAGAATTACTATATAGCTCTATAAGGGCGGTCCTAAATGCAGAGCTCTTAGCGTTATTACCGCCCTACCGCATAACTTAATTTAGGACAGCAGTTTGGTCAATTGCCTTATAGGCTCCCTTCCTATAACTGGCGAGCTCTAATAGGCCAGCGGGTAGATTGTTATATAAGGCCGCCTAACCTATAGGGGGAAGCTAATGGAAATTGCCTACTAGCAAGATGTTTAAGCCTTTAAAATAGTTGTTGTTATATATAGGGTAGATCTAATAGAGGTAGCAATTAATTCAGGCCAGATGTACTTGCCTAATTATAGATTTCTTGTTAAGGATAAGATAGTGAATATCCTTAAAAGCCTATTATAGAGGCATAAAACTGGTAATAGGCAATTTCTTAAAGGGGCGATTTACCGGTAGCCTTAATAGATTATATATAGTCCTGCCATTAATATTAAAGGTAGCTACCCTAGTAGGGGCGGCTTAAGCTAATAATAATGGCTTGCTATTAGTCCTTACTATAGTACAGAGCGTACTAGAGAGAATAGTAATAAGATATAATTTGCCGGTTCCTGCCTCTCCATTAATATTAATCCGCAGTAGGGGGGGGCCAAGGCCTACTTAGATCCGCCTATAGTAATTAACTATAGCGTTATAAATATGACGCTAGCCTGATTGTAAGGAAGACGGAGTTACTATTTAGGATAGGCAGCTTAACGGTAGAGGCTATAACCGTGCTTCCTGCCAATAAGTCCTATTATTAAGCTGCGGGTATATACCACAATGCGTACCCTAGTTATAGTTATAATTAAACTCCCTATTACCAAGCCTGTCAGGATCCTTAATTTTAACTCTATTAGTGTTTTGGACGCGGGCATATAGGGCCTTAAAAGACTAGTATAGCTCTAAGTCGTCTGCAAAATCACCCTTAAACTTATTAATATTATTAGCAGTTTTATAACCTTCCTCTAGTTTCCAATTATAGAAGTAGTTAAGTGGGTGCTAATAAGAGTTAACATAAGCCTAATAGGAAGCTATATAATCAGGGGCCCTAAATCTATTAGTATAAGTAGCCACTTCCTTATACTCCCTCTATGGGTGATAAAGAATGAGCTTTATATAGTAGAACTTAGGATACTACGGATAGAAAGGATCGCCTTTATATTACGGAAAGTACGATATAACTTAAGGCTTTGCTCTTGGTCAACGCCTATAAGTAGAGTAATTAAAATGGAGTAGAAAATTAAAGAAAGTAACGTCCTCTACCCTATCTAGGCGGCGCTTATATTTCTTATAGTTAGATAATCCGCACCCTCTTAGTTGGCCATCCTTAAGCTTATACGTGGCGCTTTAATCGTCCTCTAAGTAGTAGTCTAAAGTTACTACATTCCTAGAGCCTTTGTAAAGGGGAATATTAAGAAGCAGATAGTATACCTCCTACGCTAACTAATCGCTTTTAGTAATAAGCTTGTTTATAAACCTAGCCACTACTAAACTAAAGGTATAAAGGCTATTGGCGTGCGGCTATACTAATTAGAGTAGCTTCTAGTAGGAAGTTAACTTCTTCTTTTCCTTGCTGCAATATTTGCCTATATAGTTGACTATTACTAATATACTTATAGCGGGTGACGTATTAATATTCGCCATCCACGCTAATATTATGGCTGCATTATAACCATTAAGAAGCTTATTATTACGCTATAGACAGAATGTCTAGTAATGTGGATTTTGATCCTTTAATATAGTGGCCTTATTATAAAGAGAGTGTAAAAAGTAGAAGCGGCACTCCTTTACTCTAATAGAGCCTTTCTTTAATCTTAAGCAGTAAGATTTAGTATAATTATAGTGCCGTTAAAATTGATTAAGGTAGGCAGTAAGAAGCTTACTAGTGTTAAGCTGTTCTTTATAGCTAAGAGCAGAAGGATATTAAAGATTGGGAGGCCTAGATTAATTAGGATTTATTATAGATATAAAAGTAGCCCAGTACTTAGCAAAAGCCGCCCTTAATTCACTAGCTAACGGATCTAGCTCTAGGGCTATTAAACTCCATAAGAAGCCATATATATAGCCGCTACCTCATACCTACTACTTATATCAGGACCAAAAGTCAGTGCCATTAAATAGACCCATAAGTACGTGCTTCCTAAACAGATTAAAGCGGCAATGCAGCCAGTAAGCAGCAATATGTAGATTATTATTAAGATTTTAAGAAGCAATTTGGTAGCGCTAAGCCTTATCAGCAGCCTTATATTCGTTAAATAAAGGCATATAAGAGTGTAGATTATGCCAATGCAGATCAGTAGCGCTAAGTGTAAAGAATAGAGACCCGCTCTTAATATTTTTAGTATAAGCTATAAGCTTATTTCTCTTCTGCTTCCAGTAAGGTCTAGTGCCCTTAAGCTTCTATGCATGCCGTACAATCTTATTTAGAACCTAGTCACCCCTACTACCATTTATAAGATTATTAAGCTTGTTTAAAGATAGACCATTCTTATCTAATTAGCCGCAAAGAAAGTGGGTAGTATTAAGGGCTTGCTCTCTTATAATCTAATTAAATATATAGTAGTGAAATAAGGGGTGGCGGCCAAACCAACTGTCCTAATACTTAAGCATATGCTTAGCGTACGCAGCCAGGGTAACCGTATGGCTTCGTGGCATATTAAAATCTGCTTTACTATAAGGAAATAGGGTAGGAAAGGCGCTACGCATAATAAAACTAGCTGATCGCTTAGAGATAGATATCTATCGCATAGTAGGAACCTTTAGGCCTGCTTGTAGGTCTTATTAGTACTAAACCTCGCGACCCAAAAGCTCTAATTTATTAAGGTTAGGTACTAGATTAAGAACCAAAGTATCCAGTATGTCGTTATCGAATTCGCTGTCTAGTATATTACTGCCAAGCTCGGCAGGTAGAGGATTAATAGTAGGAGGATGTTGCATAGGAGTAGTAGGGTAAGCTATTAGGCCACTAGAATTAGACTCTAATTTGTTAATATAAGGTAGCTAATCTAATATAGAGCCATTTTTAGGTAAGCTAGTAAGCTAGGTGCTATATATTTTAACATCGCGATAATTAGAATAATTGACCTTTAGAAAGTAAAGCCACTGTGCTATAGTAGAGCGCCTTATGGTATACTGTTTAGTAAACCGCTAACTTAGGTATTTACCACCCTCTACTGCCGTAGGCCTCACGACTAGTATATTAAGTTTAGTAGGTAGCCGTAGTAGCTGCCTCTAAGTCTTTAGTATGTTCTGGCCAAAGTAGCAGACGTAGCTAGTATAGTAATATTACTAGCCGCGTACACGCACGACTTATAGATAAACATATATGCGCGCAATCAGAAGCTCCTCTACCGTGGTAAGTATAGGTAGGAAGCTAGGAACAGGCCCCGGATTAAGCCTATTGCTTTTACCAAATAGGGGAGGAAGGGTTGGATCTTTAAGGCTATCGGCGTCCTTAATACAGGCTTTGTATATACCTATATTGTCACCCTCCGTAGCTAGGCCTATTTGGAACTACCGCTCCTTATAATAACTGTACGTCTCCGTACATTCAGCCTATAGTATACTCCTAAACTTCTTAATTCGCTCCCAATTAACAGCTGAAACGGGTAGTAGGGCCATAGTTAGAGCTTGCTGAGAGGGAGATTGCCGCAAGGAAGGTGGTATCGGCAGTAGGGTAGGTATTGGCGGTAGAGTAGGCATAGGAGCTATTTCCGGCAAGGACGTATTTAGGCCATCTAGAGTGCCTCTTCTACTGTATGGAGCTTTATCTATGGTATATAGCGGAGGAGTAGGCAAGTGAGCTTTACCCTGCCGATTAAGAATGTGGTACTCCCGTTGTATTACCCTAATTGTCTTCCGCTGTTGAGCTATTTCAGGGGTATTTTGACTGTCCTGGCCGCGAGGCAGGAAGGCGTTCTCAGTATTATTTTTAGGTAAAGCAGTTTGCTAGCGCCTTGTAGGACGGTTCTTAGTAAAACCTAACTCTATAAGAGCTCTCCGCTTATTTAAATTATATTTGAAGGCCTAAAAAGGTAAGTAGAAGTAGAAGTAATATATATAGGGAAGACGCGCCTTTAACTAACATAACTGGTATAGCTTTAAAAGCTTCTTTAAAGGGCCGTCTTTAATAAAGTTAAGGCGGGGCTTATAGATATAGCACTTGCTGCACTTAATTATAGTAGGATCTGCTATATTAATAGAGGTGTTAATAAAAAGGAAGGTGCAATACTAAGATATTTTAACATTTATAATATTTTGAAGTTTGTTATGTGGATTCTGCTATAACCTACCGCCTGTAAGTTTTTTTCTAACTAATTAGAAGCCGATTTGCGACCAATTAAAAGCTGGCTTAGCGGGAGTTTGAAATCCAGGACCCGAAAGTAATAGACCACTCGTAAACTCGGGTCAATGATTCCGCACTGCAAGTCGCCACCACAAGCAGGGAGGGGCCACACCCTAGTCGGGTGTGTCAAAAACGTCAAATGCGTCAAATACGTCAACCACGTCAACGACAGCCATTTGGTAGCCAATTGACGTAACTGTCAGTATTCGATTTCACTTGATGGGTAGTTTGAATTTCAGCCTGCGAACATTTTCCTGATGTATTATTTAGAATACGTCCTTCTACTGGCGGCCGGTAAGACAGCTAATATTTATAGTCTTCTAGGATCTATAGTCTTCTTTTTTATAGACGAAAATCGCATTGCTTACCTTTCTAACAATAACCTAGTTTAGTATGGCTGGAGTGCTGTGATTATTTCATTGAGACACTCTTACAGGCCCGGGCAGGGATTATATCTGCCAAGATCTCCTCGGGGTCTTGTCGGCCCAGCCACTAAAGTGGCCGTGGCTGTCCCGAAAAGAAAAAGTTTGAGGGATTCTGCTGGGCGCACAATTCGTCGTTTCGCACTCATTCTTGAATATCGGCTCTCAATCATGGGCAAAAGATCGCGCAAAGATGCCATCACTGACGATGGTTTGTCTTCTAGTGTAGAGATCCCTGCACAAAAGAAGAGCCGGAAAGACAAAAGCAAGAAGATCGAACTCCCTCCCGCCACGGACATTGTACAAGAGTCAAAGGAGACCATCGTGGAGGCTGGGAAAGACACCACAAGATTTGGTGAAAAATCAAAACACACAATTGAGGGTAGTTCCGGTGAGGAAAGCAAAGTGTCGAAAGCCGAAAGAAAGGCTACAAAGCCCGCAAAAAAAGAGGCGCGAGAGGCCAGCTCTGCACAGAATGGCACCCCACAAAATGTCGAAGGCGCTTCTGATGGCTTAAATCAGGACCACGTAGACCAGAAAGCCCTCGAAAAGGCTGCGATGAAAGCGGAACGGAAAGCAGAACGGAAAGCGGAAAAGGCACGCTTAAGGAAACAAATGAAACTGGAACGGGCCTCCGACACCGATACTGCAAATACTTCTATATTTGCGTCAAAGGTCACCTCTACGGCTACTTCGAAAGGCCAGTCTTCTGCGACCAGCCCCGAGCCGATGCCACCAGCGACCTCCGATTCTAAATATGTTGAAGATCCTGCGTTGACCGCTGTGTCACAAGCACAGATAGACAGCTTCCTTGCATCCAAGTTCATAACGGTCAATGATCCACTACCATCTGCTCTAAAATACCGCCCTATCACAGATTTCTCGTACCTCCCGATTACAGATAAGGCCCAACGGACTCCTTTTGCGTCCTTCACTTCTCCTACACCCATACAAGCCGCAGCATGGCCCTCTCTACTGGCAGGCAGAGACATGATTGGAGTGGCGGAAACTGGATCTGGGAAGACACTTGCATTTGGTGTGCCATGCACATGGTTCATTTCATCCTTACCGAAGAGCCAACGCAAGGGGATCAAAGCTGTTATTGTGTCTCCAACCCGGGAGCTTGCGCTACAAATACATGAGCAATTGGTTAAACTGGCAACCCCTGCGGGGATAGAGGTCGTTTGTGTCTACGGAGGAGTTCCGAAAGAACCACAAATTCAAGCTCTGAGAAGCGCCAATATTGTTGTAGCTACACCTGGCAGATTGAATGATCTGATAAACGATGGTGCTGCCAATCTTAGTAATGCTGGTTACGTAGTCCTTGACGAAGCTGACAGGATGTTGGACAAGGGTTTCGAGGATGATATCCGGAAGATTATCAGCTGTACACCATGGAAACGCCAGACACTCATGTTTACTGCAACTTGGCCACCCTCTGTACGGGATTTGGCTGCAACATTCATGCAGTCTCCGGTGAAAATTACCATTGGTGATAATCCATTTGGAGAACTTCGTGCCAATACACGTATCAAGCAAATCGTCGAAGTTGTCGAGCCTCGCAATAAGGAGTATAGACTTCTACAACTATTGAAGCAGCATCAGTCGGGCAAGAATAAAGATGATCGAATTTTGGTATTTTGTTTGTATAAAAAAGAAGCTACCAGGGTGGAGAATACTATCAGATCCAAAGGCTTCAGAGTATCGGGAATACATGGTGATCTAAGCCAAGTGCAGCGAACAGCAAGCTTGGAGTCATTTAAAAGGGGAGATGTCCCTATACTGGTTGCAACGGATGTCGCCGCACGTGGACTAGATATTCCCGCAGTGAAAGTGGTTATTAATGTCACATTTCCTTTGACGGCGGAAGACTACGTGCATCGAATTGGACGGTAAGCCCTATCCTATCTTGACTTCCTGATAGCTTGCTAATCAATACCCAGAACGGGCCGGGCTGGCAAGGAAGGTCTAGCAATTACTCTTTTCACAGAGCACGATAAAGCTCTTTCTGGCGCGTAAGTGTTAATTTTATTCGACGTGAAAGCGAAATTTCTGATGCCCTGCGTAGTTTGGTCAATGTCCTCAAAGCTGCCAACCAACCTGTTCCGGAAGATTTAATGAGATTCGGCACTACTGTCAAGAAGAAGGCGCACGATGCGTACGGCGCCTTTTATAAGGACACAGATACCATGAAGAAAGCAACGAAGATTACGTTCGATTGAGATGTCACGTCATAAGTATAAGCTTCATGTAATATCTAGCGTTATGGCTTTGCTTATGATGTTTTGGACGTCACTATTCTCTCCTAAGAAACTTTAGAACGCATCTATTGTATCTAGATATTTTTCGACACAGTTTTGGATAGCTCCTATTTTAGACGGCTTGCTTGAAAGAAGGATGCACTGTCAAGTATAATACCCCATGTCCACGGTCAACCTACAATCGCCAGCGACGCCGCGCTCTTAATACCCGTCGAGCGCTATGCGTAGAGCTGGTTAAGAGCTCTCTGCTCACACTAGAATGGTAAGAATTAGCTATAGGTTAATAAAGATATTTATATTTTAAGTTAGGCGCCGCTATTATATAAGTACCCCACTAAACTTATACCGCACTAAAATAAGCCCCTAAGGGGCTATAGATAAAGGCTTTAATAGAAGACTTAGTATTTTAGAAATATATACTATTTAACAACTTTTTTACCCGCTTAAAGCTATTTAAAAAGCTAATCTAGTAAGCACTATATCTACTCCTACTATAAATTAACCTACTATATAGCCGCTTTCTTACTAACCCTTTAGGCCTATATAACCCGCTTAATCTTTTTAATAACCTTAAGCTATAGGGAGTACTATTAAAGCTTACTCTACTAGCTAGCCTACTATTTATTACCCTATTTAAAATCTAGCGCTACTATAGAAGGATTACCTTTAAGCCCCTTAGTCTACTTACGCTAAAGGGCCTATATAGACTTTACTATATAGTATATATAATATATAGGCGGCTGCTTAGGCTAGAGCTTAAGCTTAAGCTTAAACTTAGGCCCTTATTACAGCTATAGCGGCACTAGTAAAGGGGAAGCTATAGTACTCGCCTAGGCTAATATATACTAGCTTAATCCTATAATAGATAAAGGCGCTAGTAAATATACTATTAGTAGATATACTATTAGTAGCTATACTAAAGGGACCTTAAGCTAAAAGGTAAGGCTACTAGATATAAGTAATTAAAGCTATAAAGACTATACCCACTAGGACTTAGCTAGACAGTTAATTAACGCCTATAGCTTATATAATCTCTTATAATAAAGCCTTATGGGAAATACTATGGTGGACTTATTATTAGGCTAGGTTATATAAGTAAATAGGAAGTTAATAATATAATAAGTATAAATAATAACTAGTGGAGTGGTTGCCTAACAGATTAACTTTAATTATATTCTAAGATTTACTATAAAAAGAGAACCACCTAGGTAGGGACTATAGTTCTTTAAATACACGCCTATACTTCTAAGAAATCCTTCTTATATATAAGACACGTCTTATACGCGTTATATATACATTCCGTTTATATAGCTTATACACTATATATAATATTATATAACCTACCTACCATTCCTTATTATATAGTTTTACTAGATCTATCCTAGACTGTACTTTTATTAACTAACTAGCTTCCTTTAACTCTTCTCTAAGTAGTTATAATATTATACTTAAAGCGTCCGTAATACTATCTCCCTCCTCTTTATCTTCATCCTTAAAGATTTCTAATATCTCTAAGTTATTTACTAGAGGTATAATGTCTATTTAATTAATTTGGTTAATATTGTTACTTATTATACCTAAAGCTCCTTCTTTATAAGCACAATATTACACTTATACTATTACTATAATATTATCTCTTAGTAAAATAATGCTGTCTCTATGTTCTTATTATGCGAAAGAGGGGTTAGTTTATATTATACTAGTAAGCCCTTTATCTCAGTAACCCTCTTCTTATTTAGATAGCACTAAAGCAAATATTTAATTGTCCTATAACGTTTGCTTAGTTTTTAATACTAAGTATACGCGTCCTATTACTCTTAATAGCCTTTAAGTACCCTTATTAATTACTACTAGGGTCCTAGGTTTAATCTACCGCTATAAAGCTTAATAGAAAGCCGACTTAAGCTCTGGCTAATTTAGAACGTTCTTATAACGCTAAATAGAGGGCCCTTAAAGCCCGCATTACAGCCTTAGCTTATCTGCTTTATCTTAAGAAGGTATATAAAAAGGGTTATTTTAAGAAGTGGAAGCTTATAGAATAAGGCCTTTAGGAACTTAGTAATAAAAGAATGGATTCTCTTCTAATAGAGAGGGAAATAACTCCAAATACGTCGGCAGGTGCTCCTCTTAGGTCCCCCTTAAGTAACTTATTCTTTAGCAATCCTTCTTTATTAATACTACCTAACCCTTTCTCTTTTAATACTCCTATACCTTTTCTATAGCATTCTTTAAATTGTCTAGTAGCTCCTAGGTAGTCTCCTTATAGCCTATCTACTTAACCTTATATCATGTTTTATTATTAATATCCTTATAACTAATAATCTTAGAAACCTCCTATTTATCTTTTTCTTATTCTCTATTAGTATAGTTTAAAATAAAATCTTATATAATAAAATCAATAAATAATTTTATTTTTGTATTTGTTATTATTTTTATTAATTAGCTAAAAAAATAAAATCTCTTAGTATACCCTACTCTACCTATCTAATATTAAGAATTCTATTAACCACTATTCTAATTTTATCTTTTATTATACAGTATAATAGCTTCTAAAGCAGAGTCGTCTATTTTCTTATCTACTTTTAAATCTATTAAGGTTAAAGGACTAGAAGCTAGTATATACAGGCTATTAGATATCTCTCTCTATAAGCATACTTAGCTATTATATAACTATAAACTAGAAAGATATAAGAAGAATAAGATCTATTACTATAAATACTATATAGATCTACTATATAGCGAAAAATCTATAACAAACCTTTAAAATTACCTTAAAAGTAAGTATTAAATTAATTATCTAGTTAACGGCCTAGGTATTTATATAATAGTAAAGACGCGGCTTAAGGAGTTATATAAGAGGCTCTTAGCTACTAATTAAGGAGAAGAAATTAACTAGATTATACTCTATAAAGTCCTTAATAAGGAGCTTATTTATGAGGCTCTTATTTCATTAATTGTTATATAATGTCTTCTATTCCGAATAGTTAAGTAGCTAAAGTTCCATATACTTTATTATATTCTTAATCCTTAGGTAGACAATATTATTATAATAGCTTATTCTAAAGTTAGTAAACTAATTAATACCTCCTGGCTCTCCTAAAAGGATATTATATAAGATAAGCTTTAGGCAGTAATATTAAGTATCTATATCTCACTTAATATCTAGATATCCCTAAATAAGCATCTTCTTCTTATAGTCTGCGCGTACTTTACTTAGTAGAATAAGTAGAAGCTTTTAAGGGCGCTTTTTACTCTTTATATAGTACAATCTTATAGCAGTAAGGATTAATTTAGAGTTCTTCTTCCTGTTCTATAGGACTTTAGAGTTATATAACAAATTGGTGTAATTATTTATAATAATACTTCTATAAATAATACTCTCTATTATATAGTAGGTGCCTACCTAAATAAAAAGGAGAAGATTAACTGGAATCCTATTTACTAATGTATCCGTTATAATGGCTATATTATTAACCTTACTATATAGGCTTTTCTCTTTAAGGATATTATTAGTACTAAGCAAATCTAATTATATAAAGTAGAGGATAAAAGCGGAGATAAAATTAGCGAAGTATATCTAGCTATTTAGAGGGATATGTTTTATTATATAGGTGTCCTCGGCAAGCTTTATAATATTATTATCTATATACAAAGTTCTACAGGTCGTATAAAAGATATTAAGGCTTTTACTAGAAGAAGAATTCCCCTTAATAATTGTATAAGATAGAATAGCTAGTTCTATATACTTAATATTGCGCTTTAGAAGGATAGGGCGATTTATAAGTATTAGAGGAAGCATTAGGATACCCTTAAAGACAATAAGTTAACTAACTTAGACTAGGATATACTTTATATAATATATAAGTTTCTTTAAATATTTTACGAAGTTACCCTTAGAATGTAAGGACATTAAGTAACAATTAATAGTATACTAACTTTAATAGATACTCTTGTTCGACACTTTAAAAATAGCCTTATATAACTCTGATTCCCCTTATCTTAGAAATCTATTAATCTTATAATAGGAATACTATAAAGCTAATAAGGTGTTAGCGACTCAGTCAATCAAGGCACTAGTACGGCAAGAGGGACGCGCAAGCCTATATAATTGGTAGTCTATAAACGAGGATCCAAAGCTAGAGAAAGGAAGGGAGAAGAATAGCAGCGCCATGTGAAGTTTTATGCGGTCCTCTAATCACGTGGGCTTACGTGACTTGGCGTCTACCATAACGTCTACCATAATCCACTGTTTTCCACCAGCGCCGTAACATTACCCCCCCCTCCAAAAAAGCCTGCCCTTAGGCTTTGTATGTCCGTATTATATCCATAGGGTGTTCTTATCTGTATGCTTAATAGGTAGCTTATTATCTTCACTATACTAGTACTCCATCCACTTATCTAGATACTTCGGGGGTCCTAGCTTGTTAGGGTATTAGTTATAAAATTCTTTAAGCTTCTAGGGGCAACCTATAAAGTTCCAGGCAGGGTACTAGGTTAGGTCTAGATTGTAACCTTTCTATTAGATATAGTATTTTAGCGTTCCTTGTACTAGTTTATAGGCTAGTATTTCATTAACTTCCCATTCGTTATCGCCATTAACTTAAATTAGCAGTGGAGGCTCATTCTTTTATCTAGGTAGTAGGTTATTTGCAGCTTTCCATAGCTTATCTAGTAAAAAAACAGGGTGGACTTTAATTAAGTCTAGAAGTTTAACCTTATATAAGTTGCCTTCTTTATTAAGAATCTTATACGGTCCTGCCATCTTATAGTTTAGCTTATGGCTAGGCCGTTCTATCTTCTAGTTCTTTGTTATAACCCAGACCTTATCACCTATAGTAAAGTCAGGCTCGCGCCTGTGCTTATTTGCCTACTGTTCCATTGATTTCTAGGCCTTCTCTAGGTTCTTATAGGCTACTATTTATGCTTCTTCTAAGCGTCTAGCATACTACTATGCTTCCTTATAAGATAGTTTTTTGCGTACGGTCTATAGTCCTTCTGGTCTCTTCCAGTTAAAGCTTATATGGGGTAAGTATCCCATTTCTAGCTAAATAGGTGCAAACCCCATAGAGTTATAGGGTAGGGTTGCCTAGGCGTAGTCTATTATAGGTAGTAGTCCACTCTAGTTATCCTAAAAGTAGTTAATAAAGGGCCGGAGTCTCTAGTCTAAGTATTAATTTATAATCTCCGTCTAACCATCTGTCTAGGGGTAGTATACTATAGAGAGCTCTAGCCTAATACCTAGGATCCAGATAAACTTATTCCAGAAGGCTAATATAAACTGCGGCCTATAGTTGGATAGGATAGTATCTAGTAGTCCATAAATTTAGTAGACATAGTGGATATACAATTAGGCCGCCTCTTTAGCATCAATATTCCTATAATAGGGGATTAAGAACGGGCGCTTGCCAAAGTAGTTAACTAGGATCATAACCATATTATATCCGTCACGGTCTGTAGGTAACTTATAGAAGTCTATAAAGATATACTACCAGGGGCGTTCTGGTATTAGGAGTGGCTTTAATAGCCCTAGGGTCTTATCTTATGGAATTATAGACCTACGGTAGTCGTTACAGTTCTATATATAGCGGTTAATATCCGTAACCATTCTAGGCTAGTAGTAGCAGTCGCCAATAATTCTACAGGTTTTATTTTTTCTGGGGTAAGCCGTAGAGACCTAAGTATATGCTTTGGCGATGAGCTAAGTCCATAAATTCTGTTTCTCTGCCACTACCAGCCATTCCTGGTGCTTAAGCAGTCCGTTTTTAAGGGACTATAGGCTAGTAGCATCCTTTACCTTTTCACGGCACTCCTGTAGAGAAGGGGCCGTACGGTTTGCCTACAGCAGTTTATTAATAAGGTTAAGTTCTATAGAGTTAACAGGGCATATCTTAGCGTCTAAAGGGTCCGTATTTAGTTCTGCCTGTATCAAGGGGTTAAGGTGCTTTAGTTATAGTAGTGCCTAGATCTATAATAAGATCTTTACAGCCGCCTAGTTACCTAGGTCCTATTTACGCCTTATAAGAGCATCCGCACGGTTTATAGCGCCTGGTCTATATATAATTAAGAAGTTAAACTAAGATAGGATATCCGCCTAGCGTGCCTAGCAGGCCATAAGGGCCTTAGTTATTATAAAGTATTCTAGGGCCTTATAATCCGAAACTACCTTAATAGGCTTAGGGGTCCCCTCTAGCTATACACACCAGTGCTAAAAGCTAGAGATAATAGCCAGCATTTCTTTGTTATGGATATGGTAGTTTAGCTTAGCATCTATTATAGTCTTCAAATAGTATATAATAGGGTGCTATTCTTCGTCTAGTTACTTCTAGGAAAAAATACCGGCTATTATACTGTCTAAGGCATTAGTTTCTAGCATTAAGGGCTATTCTGGGTTAAAGTGGGCAAGTAAGGGAGCTAATACCAGCCGCTTTTTAAGCTTATTAAAGGCCTGCATACATATGGCGTTAAAGTGGAATGGCTGGCCTTTCCTAGTAAGGCGGTTAAGAGGCTAGGTAATCCTGCTATAGTTTTTAATAAAGTGTTAGTAGAAGTTATAGAAACCTAAAAATAATTATACCCCCTTTATAGTCCGTGGGGGTGTCTACTGGTTAATTATGGCCGTTTTCTCTAGGTCGGCCTTAATTCTATCTATACTAATAATAAAACCTAGGTACTTTGTACGCTTAACACTAAATTCCAACTTCTTAATATTAGCCTGGAGACCAGCCTTGTGGAGCTATTATAGAACTTTATAGACGTGCTCCTTGTGTTCTAGCTTATTCTTAGAGTAAATTATAATGTTATCTAGGTAGGCCGTATAAAAGTTGTTAAGGTAGTTAAAGAGTACATTATTTATATACCGCTGGTACGTAGCTGGTCCGTTGGTTAGTCTAAAAGGGAGTACCTTATATTTATACGTTCCGTAATGGGTTTAAAATGTAGTAAGCTCCTTAAACGCAGGGTCTATCCTAATTTAGTAGAAGGCCTAGCGGATATTAAGCTTTATAAAGACCCTGGCTCTACTTATTTGGGCAAGAGTCTTATTAAGTAAGGGTAGTAAATAGCGGTCCTTGCGGGTTATATTATTTAGCTTATAGTAGTTAATATAGAAGCGCAGTCCTTTATTTAGCTTTTTGGCAAAGAGAATAGGCGAGTTAAAAGGGGCTTGGCTAGGCTTAATAAAGCCCTTATTAAGGTTATTAATAAGGTACTGCTTTATAGCCTACAATTCGGCGATAGACTGTGGGTAGAGAGGGCTAAAGCTAAGGGTACTTCCCTTACCTTAATCAATCTCGATCTTATAGTTATACGGTTAGTAAGGCGGAAGTATATCCAACGCTACCTTAGAGAATACGTCCTTGAATTTCTAGTATTAATTAGGTAGTTTTTGTTCTACTAGTTCCTTATCTATAAGCTCGCTTTTCTATCTGCTAAGCTTACTTTTCTTTTCCTTAAGCATTTAATTAATTTTGTATAGGCTAGTTATAAAGGCAATGGTATTAGGCTAAACCAAGTTCTGGTAGAATCCTATAGCGCCAATACAGCAGATATTGACTAGTGGGAGGTCCGCAGGTTTCTTTATAGACGCTTATCGGGCCGTATCTTGCGGTATAGGGTATATAGTCTTCCTTAGCTTATATTCCATTTTCTATAAGTTATCCTTCCTGTCTATTAGCTTAGTATAGCGTCCAATATCCCTAGTTTTCCTTTAGGGCTACGTAGGGCCTAGGTTCTCTGTGGGGGGCTTAGCTAGGTTACTACTAACTTCCTAGGTCTCTAGTGCGGATGGCGTAACATACACAGTCTAGGGGCGGCGTAGTATACGGATCCGTTAAGGATTAAGACGTATATCTTTCTTAAAGGCCTAGTCTCTACGCATAGCATCAGCTTAGTAAATAGTATTAATCTAGGGCTATATAAGGTTTTCCATTGTAATGCTAATTTCTTTTATAAAGGGAGGGGTTGGGGGTAGGGTTTTAGGCTAAATAAGCCGTCTATTCTGTACGTCGAGCTGCAAGCCTAAATAGGCTAGCTATTTTCTTCCTACGATTATATCGTGGCTCCTAAGGTCCGTAATAAGAAAGGGGACGTTATACTACCTTTGTCCGTTAATACGGAGGTAAATCCGCAAGATAGTCGTAATAGGTAGCCCTATTCGTCCATTATACCCGCAAATAGGAATTAGTTTAGGCAGTTCTTTAAGGGGTGCATTTAAAAAGTTAGCCAGCTTTATAGCATACTGGGTGTCTATTAAGGCAAAGGTATTTACTCCAGAGTCAGCTAAAGCAGAGGTTAAAACTTAATATCTATTATGGAATAAAGTATAAGGGATAGTGTAGCTTCTTCCACTAACTAGCTGACCTAGATTAATATATAATATATTAATCCCTTTTAATCCTAGAGAAAAGTCTTTCTCTAGGGTTCCTCTTTTTTTAACTCTACCTCTACGCTGTCTTCCTGGATTAGTAGGACCTTATCCTTTTTTACATTTATTAGGCATTTAGCTGTATAGTGACCCTTTTAACCGCATATAAAGCAAGCTCCTTGGTCGCTAAGTGCCTATCTATAGGGGTCGCTATACAAAGGCCAAGTATACGCTAGAGTCACAGCAGGACTAGCTACACGGCCCGCCACTAGGTTAACGGCAGGCGGTACGGTCGGTGCTATAGGGGCTACAGATCTTACTAGGGCATTGCGGCCTATTTTTATAGTACTTATATTCTGGTTGACGGAGCTTCTAGCCTTATACCGCTTAGCACGTGCCTTAATTTAATAGAGGCCCTAGTTAATAGCTAGGCATTAGTCTGTAAGTTCCTTTAGCGTCTATACAGTAGTATAAACCGGTAGTACGGCGCGTTGTAGGTCCAGGGTAAGCTTGTTAAAGAGGTCTAACATTAGATCTTCCTAGGGGATTTGGGCCTGTCCAGCTAGGTGTAGAAAGCGGGTCTAGAAAACCGAGAAGGTTTCCATTGTTTTTATCGTTAGGCTTTTATAATTAAGACGGGCATTCTATACCTTAAAGGGATCCTTATAAATAGAAGATAGGTAATTAATTATCTCTTCTTTAGAGAGGAAGAGGTCTGCTAAGTCCTAGGCATATTACGGACGTAGGTGTGTCTATGTGTCACTACCGGTGCGGCCGAAGACGTATGCCATTTTAGCTCTGGTATTAGGAAAGTGGTCCATATTAACTTTAAGCTTGTCCTGCAATTAAAGCTTCCAGTTATTAAATATAGGGTCGGTTCCATCTATAAGCAACAGGGGGTCTGCAACCTTCGCGGACCGTAATAATGCTGATGCTATGCGTTGGGCTAGGGCCTTAAGGACCATAGCAAGTCTGTCCAATAAGTCAACACTAGATGTAGGGGTGTCCCTAGCTTTAAGCAGCTCTTAAAGCCATTTAATTTCGGCATTGGCTACTATAAGCTCCTGCTAGGGGTTTAAGACGTTAACTGTTTTACTATTAGAGGTATTCAAGGGTCCTATAGCTACTTTGCCAGCTACTATGTTTCTTAGCATAGTGGTAGGGGTGTTGGGTAATTTCTAGTATTTGTTTATTTTCTAGGGGGGGGTTCTGGTCCGTGCGTGTCCTATTCTTAGGGTTTATGTTCTGTTTATATTCTTTTAGTTCTGTCCTGTCCTTTTTATAGTCTATAGATATTTTTTAAGTTCCTTCTTAGGAAGAAAGAGTAGAGAGGAGCTTTGGATAATATTAGCGACTTAGTTAATTAAGGCACTAGCACAGCAAGAGGGACGCGCAAGCCTATATAATTGGTAGTCTATAAACGAGGATCCAAAGCTAGAGAAAGGAAGGGAGAAGAATAGCAGCGCCGTGTAAAGTTTTATGCGGTCCTCTAGTCACGTGGGCTCACGTGACTCGGCGTCTACCATAACGTCTACCATAATCCACCGTTTTCCACCAGCGCCGTAATATAAGGATTTCTATAAGCATATCTACGCAGGCTAGCAAGTATTTAATAAGTATTACCTTAAGTTAGATAATTCCCCCTTATACGCTACTGCAATTATTCTTTACCTAAGTTGTTATATAAAGTATATTAAGTTAAACTAGAAAAAGAAGTAGTAGAAGCCCGCGCTTAATAGGGTTAAGGCTCTATAGGAGATAAAGTATAGAGGAAATAGTCCTTCTACCCTTAATACTACTATATTATATAATAAGCTTCTAAAGCTAAAAGAGAATATAGAATATCTTAATAAGATTCTTAAGGACCTTTACCTTTTTACTTGGCTATAAAGCTAGAATAAATATAAGAATTATATCGCTAAGCCACTATATCCAATTTTAGGGATATTAGCTCTTAATTAGTGGTGCTAGGATTAGTAATAATAATAATAGCCAAGGCTCTTATTAATAGTAATTAATATTCTATTAATATTAGTAATAAGTAACAAACCAAAGAGAGTTTTTTTAGGAGTATGTTATATAATATCTTAGAAGAGGATATAGCTTAGAGTAGAAAATATTAAGGTAAAGTGCTCTAAGACTTAGTTATAGAGTAGAATCTTAAGTAAACAAGAGGGTTTAAAATTTTAATTTCCAAAATTAGGGGTTTACTTTTAGCCTATATTTTATTTTATTTGCTAAAAAATAAAATCCTAGTTAATACCAATAATTTTATTTCCTCTAATTAGCTGATTTTAAACCACGCTGTCCTCTATATATATCTACTTTATAAACTAGTGGCTTAATATTCCTGTGTGCTAGCTTTAATATTACTATATACTATATAGGGTAGATCTTTATTTTTTCTAGTAAGTTAAGTCTATACGTAACTTCTAAGATCTTTGCTTTAACTATAAATAGTCCTAGTCTAATATAGTCTAACTTCTTGCTTAGTTATTAACTCTTAAAATTTTTATATAGTAGCTATACTTTATCTCCCTCCTTAAGATCTAGTCCCTTAGATCTCTTAGTATTATAGTACTTTTTTATTCTTTCCTATACTAGTTTAGCTATTTCTCTAAGATGTGTATAAAGATTTATTAAGTTCTCTATTCTTTGCTTAGCTATACTACTTATTTTCTTTACTTATTATAGTAATAATAATGTTTTTAGTTTATACCTATAGTTTGCCTTAAAAGGTAATATGCCTATCCCTTCCTATAATGTTGCATTATATATAAACTATATAACTAGTAATAATAATACCCAATTGTTCTATACATAATTAATATAGTGCCTTAGATACTATTCCAACGTCTAGTTTAGTCTCTCTATCTATCTATCTGTTTATAGGTGGTAAGCTATTAACATTACTACTTAAACCCCTTATTTGGCTAAGAATACCTCCTAAAATACTGCTATAAATCTTAGATCTCTATCCAATATAACCTTTATTAATGCTCTATATCTTATAAACACTTCTTTAATATAGATTTTAGCTATATCCTCTGCTAAAATTTCCTCTATATATACTATAAAGTAGCCCTACTTAGTTAACTTGTCTACTATTACTAAGATTATATTATAATCTCGTCTAGTAATAGGATCTCTTAACTTTAGTAGTTTTATAATAAAGTCCTATAATATAACCTCCCACAGTCTTTCTGGTACTTTAATAGGTTATAGCCCTCTATATAGCTTATACCTTATTAGTTTATTTCTTTAGCAATCTAAACACTCCTTTATCCCATGCGCCGTCAAGGTGCTCCTTTTATTATGGCCTGTGCGCGAACACCAAAACATCACCGAAGCAGAAAGTGTAGCTTCTTATCGTGATTAAACTACTATAATGGGCCGCAAACGTTCTTCTAATTATGTAGACCTTGTTTAACCTAGAGTTAAATTATATATTAAATTTAAGCTTTATTCCCATAATATTGCATTATAATTAATTGATTAAATCTATAGCTTTATTCTGCCAAGACTTAGTTGAACCTAGAGCCTCTGGTTGGCTCGGTAAAAGGAGCACCTTTCGTGACGGCGCATGGGATAACTTGTCTTACTAGTCCCCAGATTCCTTAAATAATATACTCTTTTTAAAGTCTTAACACTAAGCCTATAGCTCCGTTATGTCCTTAAGTTATTTCCTTATAGAATTCCTTAATAAACCCCCTTGCTATTACTCTTGGTATATACGTAGCCTTTTAGTACTTATACTGCTCTAAGTCTGGATCCTTATTTTATGCCTCTTAGATCTTTTATAACTACTTGCTTTCTAGCATCTTATAAACTTATTCTAGTCCTTCTACTATAGCTACTAGCTTTGAATAATTATACCTAATTAATCTATTTTTATCTTTTCTTAATATAGCGCCCAATAGCTTTTTATTGTTTTACAACTTTGCCTTCTTACTAAGTATATCTGCCCTTGCGTTTTTAATACCCTTAGTATGCTAAATTTTAAAGTGATACTCTATAAGTATTTCCGCCTATCTAACTTGTCTTTAGTTTAACTCCTTTATTATTAGGAATTCTATTAAGTTCTTATAATTGGTTTTAACTATAAATGGTTTTTCTATACCTTATAAGAACGCTCTCTATTCCTTAAGTGCTATAACTATACCTAATAACTCCTTATTGTAGATATTATAGTTTAGTTCTAGTAGTATTATCTTCCAACTATAATACGCTACTAGATGCCATCCGTCTGGATGCTTCTATAGTAGGTATACTCCTAATACAAAATCTAATATATTTGTTTCCATAACCGTATCTAACTTCGGTTAGTAGATCTTAAGGATTAGATCTTAGGTAAATAACTCCTTAAGTTCTCTAAACAATTTCTTTTATTTACTATCCCATGTCTATAGTTCCTCCTTTTTTATAAGTCTTGTAAACGGCTTAATATTCTTTAACTACTATGCTATAAACCTCCTATAGTAATTGCAAAACCTTAGAAACAATCTTAACTACGTAACGTTCTCTGGTTCTTGCTAACTTACTATAGCTTTAACTTTCTTTAGGTCTATACTAATCTTGCCTAGCTTAATAATAAATCTAATAAAATTGGTCTTCCTAGTAAAGAACTTGCATTTCTTAATTATTACTAGCATCTTTTCTTCTTATAGTCTCTTTAAGACCCACTTAATATATTCTCCGTGCTCCTTTTTATTTATAGAGTAGATAATAATGTTGTTAAGGTATACTATAATAAACTTATTAAGGTGTTCTTCTAATACACTATTAATTCTTTTCTAAAACATTACTGGTATATTTATAAGCCCGAACTGCATTACTAATGGCTTATATAGTCCTTCCTTTAACCTAAAGACTGCTTTCTATTTATCGCCTTTCTTAATTCTAATTTAATAGTACGCCTACCTTAGATCTATCTTTATAAAGATCTATACATTACCTATTCTATCTTAGATTTCGCTAATTAAGGGTAAAGGATACCTGTCCTTTCTTATAATGCTGTTTAACTATCTATAGTTAATATATATTTTAAGTTTTCTATTTTTCTTTAGGATAAACAACACTAGATATCCTGCTAATAACTATAACGGTCTAATATACCCCTTCCGTAGGTTTTCTTAGACAAACCCTTTAAGGGCTACTAACTTGGTTTTAGTAAGCTTATAGATTAGAAAGAACTTTAGACTTATTCCTAGTTCTAACTCTATCTTATAATCCTATGCTGTATACTCTAACAGCTTTTTACTTTCTAGGCTCTATAGTCTTTTGCCATACTTATAGTATTTCTTTAGTATATAACTTAAGCCTTACTTAGTCTCCTTGTATATCGCTTTGACTTAGTACTATACTATCTTAGTTTACTACCGCATTCTGCGTTATTATATATCCTTAATATTAACCTAACCTATAACCCAATTAATCTTTAGATTATATTCCTGTAACTAAGGCATTCTTAATATTACCTTATCCTTTCCTAATAGTAGGATATTAAAAGATATCTTAACTGGTCTTCCTTTAATAGTTAACTAAATTGGTCCTATTTTAAGATTAATAATGCCTCCTCTATAGGCTATTAGATCTCCTAAAATCGTTATTAATAGATATAGGTGCTCTTTCTGTCTATATAGTAACCCCATTCTTTTAACTACTACTAGTAATATATAGTTTTTTATTACTCTACTATCTACTAATACTTTAAACTTTTAGTCTTGCCATTTTACTTATAAATTTAGGTGTTGTTCTATAATTCCTTTAAGGGTCTAAGGCTTTACTACTAGCTCACTCTAGTCCTATAGGCCTCCACTTTTCCTAACTATTGGCTATCTAACCTTAACTATACTTAGTCCTTCTATAGCTAATACTTAGTTTGCTTCTTTTCCTCTATATACTATAGATAAGTGTTTTCTAGGCACTCCTACTACTATTATCTATCTAGGCATTCTTCCGTAAGGACCCTTCCTAGTTAAAGTATTAAGTTTCCTAACTCCTAAACTTCTACTAGGTGCCAACTATATATATACTTGGCGTCTCTATACCGCTTTTCGTCTGTTATCTAATATATCCTTATTAAATACTTGCGATGCTTATCCTTAGGTGTCCTATATATATTATATATATTATCTATATATGCAATCTACGCTAATATATAATGCGCTAGGTGCTTTAGGTTAACTCTTAGCTTGTCTTTATTTGTAACGGAACTTTGTAGTAGGAACTACGGTGGGTCCTGTTATTGGGCTGGGTATATAGGTAAGAACAAATTAACAACATAATAACAACTGGTGGAGTGGTTGCCCAACAGACTAACTCCAATTGTATTCTGAGATTCACTATAAAGAGAGAACTATCTGGGTAGGGACTGTGGTCCTTTAAATACACAACCTTACGCCTAAGAAATCCCTTCGCTACGTGAGGTACGTAAGGTACGTAAGGTACGTAATAGACCTCGCAGACCTTACAGACCTTATAGAGCATGTCATGTGACCTTGGTTACCATTCCTCGTTACATGGCTCTACCGGCTCCATCCTGGACCGTGCTTATATTAACCAACTAGCTTCCTCCGACTCTTCTCCAAGTAGTTATAACATTGTACTTAAGCTGTCCGTAATACTATCTCCATCCTTTTTATCTTTGTCCTTAAAGATTCCTAACATCTCCAAGTTGTCTACTAGAGGTGTGATATCTGTTTAATTAATTTAGTTAATATCCTTACTTACTATGCCTAAAGCATCTTCTTCTTCTTCGTTCCAACGACATGCTCGCACCATTGCGGCCATTCTATTGCTTAGTAAAGTTACGCCATCTCCATGTTCTCGTTGTGCGAAAGAGGGGCTGGTTTATATTACGCTGGCGAGTCCTTCTACCCAATAACCATCCTCTTGTTCGGAGTGCACTAAAGCAAACGTTTAATCGTCCTGCGATGTTTATTCTATTTCTAACGCTAAGTGTGCGCGTTCTATAACTCTTAATAGTCTTCAAGTTCCCTAAGTAACTTGTTATAGGGTCTCGTGTTTAATCTACTGCTATAAAACTCAATAATAAGCTCTTGGCTTCCCTTGCTGAGCTTTAACGTACTTATGCTGCTCACGAGGCGTACCTGTCTGCCTCTGCGCGTCTTCTTTGTCTCAAAAAGGTTCGTAAGAAGGTCCGTTCCAAGGAGTAGAAACTTGTTTGACAAGATCTGCAGGAACTTGGTAATAAAAGGACTGGCTTTCTTCCTGCAAGGGAAACAACTCTAAGTAGCTTAGCAATTGCTCCTCTTAGGTCCCCCTTAGGTAACTTATTCTTTGGCGATTTTTTCTTGTTAATATTACCTAACCTACTTTTTTCTAATACTTTTATACCTTTCCTATAGCGTTTTTTAGGTTGCTTAGTGGTTCCTAGGTAGTCTTACTATAGCCTATCTACTTTACTTTATACCACGTTTTGTTATCTACGTCCTTATAACTAATAATCTTTAAAACTTGCTATTTATCCTCTTCCTGTCCTCTATACGTGTCTGCTTTATATACTAGTAGTTTAACGTTTCCGTATGCTAGTTCTAGCATTGCTATATATTATATAGGGTAGATCTTTATTTTGGCTGGTAAGTTCAACTTATATGTAACCGATGAAATTCTTTTTATAATTTTAAAAGGTCCTAGTCTAACGTAGTCTAACTTCTTGCTTAGTTAACAACTCTTAAAATTTTTATATAGTAGCTATACTCTATCTCCCTCCTTTAGATCTGGTCCCTCAGATCTCTTGGCATTGTAGTACCTTTTTATCCTTTACTATACTAGCTTAGCTGTTTCCGTGAGGTTTATATAAAGATTTATTAGCGTCTCTATTCTTTATTTAGCTGTGCTACTCGTTTTCTTTACTTAACGTGGTAATAACGACGTTCTTAGTTTATACCCATAGTTCGCCTTAAATGGTAATATCCCTATTCCTTCTTATAGTGTTGCATTGTATGCAAACTGTATAACTAGTAATAACAATACCCAATTGTTCTATGCGTGATTAATATAATATCTTAGATACTGTTTTAGTGTCTAGTTTAGTCTTTCCGTTTATCCGTCTGTCTGCGGATGATATACTATAGAGGTTGCTGTGCGAACTCCCTATTCTGCTAAAAACACCTCCTAAAATGCTGCTATAAATCTTGGATCTCTATCTGATATAATTTTATCTAGTGCTCTATATCTTACAAATACTTCCTTTATATAGATTCTAGCGACATCTTCTGCTAATATCTCTTTAGTGCATGCTATAAAGTATCCCTACTTTATTAGCTTGTCCACTATTACTAAAATCACGTTATAATCTTGTCCTGTAATAGGATCTTTTGACTTTAGTAACTTAATAATAAAGTCCTATAATATAACTTCCTATGGTCTTCCTGGTATTTTAATAGGTTATAGCCCTCTATACAGCTTATGCCTTGTCGGTTTGTTTTTTTGGCAATCTAAATATTTCTTTATAACTTGTCTTGCTAGTCCCCAGATTCCTTAAATAATATACTCCTTTTAAAGTCTTAACACTAAGCCTATAGCTCCATTATGTCCTTGTATTATTCCCTTGTAGAATTTCTTAACAAACTCCTCTGCAATAGACTTAGGTATATATATTGCTTCTCTATTTTTATATTGCTTTAAGTCTAGATCCTCTACCTATGCTTCTTAGATCTTCTATATTCAATTACTTTATAGTAATTTATAGATCTGACTTTCCTTGGTTGCTGTGATTTTTGGATAATTATACCTAATTAATCCGTTTTAATCTTTTCGCAATAAAGCTCCTAATGGCTTTTTGTTACTTTATAGTTTAGCTTTTCTACTTAAAGCATCTACTTATACGTTATCTGTACCCTTAGTATACTAAATTTTAAAATGGTATTTTATAAGCATTTCCGCCTATCTAACCTGTCTTTGGTTGAGTTTCTTTGTTGTTAGGAATCTAGTAAGGTTTTTATGGTCTATTTTAACTATAAATGGTTTCTTTGTGCCTTATAAGAATACTCTCTATTCTTTAAGTGCTGTAACTATACCTAATAACTCCTTGTTATAGATGTCGTAGTTTAACTCTAGTAGTGTTATTTTCCAACTATAGTACGCTACTAGATGCCATATATCCTGGTGCTTTTATAGTAAGTATACTTCTAGTGCAAAGTCTAATGTGTTTGTCTTAACAACCGTTTCTAACTTTGGTTAATAGATCTTAAGGACTAGCTCTTAGGTAAACAACTCTTTAAGTTCCTAGAATAGCTTCTTCTACTTACTACCCCAAACCTACGGTTCCTCTTTCTTTATTAGCCTTGTGAATGGCTTAATGCTCTTTAACTACTATGCTATGAACCTCCTATAGTAGTTGCAAAACCCTAAGAACGACCTTAACTGCGTAACGTTCTTTGGTTCTTGCCAACTTACTATAGCTTTAACTTTCTTTGGGTCCATGCTGATCTTTCCTAGTTTAATAATAAATCCTATAAAATCGGTTTTCTTTATAAAGAACTTGTATTTCTTAATTGCTACTAGCATTTGTTCTTTCTGTAGTCTCTTTAAGACCCATTTAACGTGTTCTCTATGTTCTTCCTTACTTATTAAGTAGATAATAATATTGTTAAGGTATACTATAATAAACTTATCTAGGTGTTCTCCTAATATACTATTAATTTGCTTCTGGAATGTTATTAGTGCGTTTATAAGCCTAAATTGTATAACTAATGGTTTAGGGCCTGTTTGGTTCGTCGGTTGGAGGCGAGATGGAGGCGTCATCTCAACGGGCTGATATCGAATTGACGCTCCCGTTTGGTTCCTCTAGCTTCATTTCTTGCTCTAATCGCTCCAGCTAAGCTTCATCTCGGCAGGCGCGCCTACACCCCTACAATTGCCTAAATAGGCTGTTAGTGCGGCTGAAAAACGTCAGTTTAAAAAATATAGGGGGAGACCACAATTTAAATAAACTAGAGCTTCCATTTTGTAACGCTAGTAAGCGCCTATCTAGAGCCTCTACTGCCACCTTCTGCCAAGACGTTGACGTGGTGGTTTTAAGGCCTTTAATCAAGCTCGCCATACCGCCTACCCCTCAGCGAATCGTTATTATCACCCTTATATCAATCCTTGCAGCTGTCACCGCCATTATAGAGCATATATCGGCCGACTACTATAAGCCTACCGGCGTTCGAAGCCGTCCTCGCGATGTAAATAGAGGCCAATTATGGGTAGAGGATTGTTTGGAGTCACCGCGTCAACTATTTAATAAAACGCGTATACGGCCCGAAGTGCTTAACGACCTCCTTAATTAGCTTATATTAAATACGGATCTTAAAGATTTAAGAGTCTCAGCTATTAAAAAGGTAATAACGTTCTTCTATATATACGGCCATGGATCTAGCTGGCGAAACGTTAAGTGGAAGGTGGCTTATTTGATGGAGATAATAAGTCGGTATATAGTTGCCTGCAATCAATTTGAATTATAGTAACAATTAGTAGCCATTTTCATGAGGTTCTGGATGCTCTACTATACCTTCACCATTAAATCGTCAAACCCCCACCTATAAAGATGCCAAAGGAGATTCTTAAATCCACTAAGCGTTGGCCATACTTTGCTAATTGTATCGGCGCCCTTAACGGCTTATATATCTTTGCCTACGTACCCGCGGATAAGCAGATTCCATACCGAAATCAATATAGTGATATTACACAAAACGTTCTAGCAGTAGTTGATTTTGGAATAAGCTTTACCTACGTTCTACCTAGATAGGAAGGCTCTGCTTATAACAGGAGAGTCCTTAAAGACGCTATAAGCAAGGGATTTAAAGCTCCTCCAGGTTAATATTATCTTGCCGACGCCGGGTACACCAATTCAGATATAACATTATCGCTATATTAAAGCGTAAGGTATCATCTAAAGGAGATTAAGAAGGTAGAGAAAGCGCCTAATAATAAGTTTAAACTATTTAACTATCGTCATTCAAGTCTTAGGAATGTAGTAGAGCGTACCTTTGGTATTTTTAAGCGTTATTAGAGGATATTTAACAGGCCTTATCAATTTAACCTACGCACTCAATTAAAGCTAATTTATACACTTACTGCTGTATATAACTTCATTAATCTGCATTACAATGTAATGGATAATTGGGAGGATCTTGAGCCGTTTAGTAATAAGGAATTAGAGCAACAAAAAAAGGGTTCTATAGTTAACCGTTTATTAAAAGTAGATGATGAGGATTTAATTAATAGAAGGCCTATATAGAAGCGGCGGGAGGAAATCGCGAATAAGATATAGAAAGACTACTGTTAGGCAACTAAACGTGTAATATAGGCGTATATCTACACGTCCTGGTGGTAATATATAGAGCTTCTATTTAAAAATCTTAGAGTATATTACTACTGCTATGTGTCTTTAATTCTGTAAGTAAGTGGCCTAATAAAACTCCCTATCCCCGTTTTTATAGGCAAATATTTACAGAGATATTAGGAGAAAGAGAGTGGTAATAAGCTGATTATATACAGCGTTAAAGACTCTATTAAGATTCTACTCCTTAACTTCCTCAACCTCTTCAAAATCCTTAACATCAAGATTAAGCCGTATACGTTCGTCCCTATTAAAAGACGCCAGAATCTGATCTATCTGCTTAATATCCTCACTGGCTTCTTTTAATAGCTTATAAACCCACTAAATACGCTCCCGTTGGCCTAAGTTCACAAATAGCTTTGCACTAAACTCCTTCTTAAATTTAGTAACAACTATAAGCTGCTAATTAAACTTTAAGTCCTTAAACTAATTCATAAATAGCTTAATTGCCTGAGCCTGCTTATCTATTATTAAGTCCACTATTGCAGCAAGCTGCTTCGTTATTTGGGTAAGATTCTAACCTAAACAATTAGTTAATATTATCCCGTTCTTCTTCTTCTTCCTAGCTTAAGCATCAGTGGCAAAAGCGGCGTTGGTGGCTGCTTATTTCCTAAGGAAGTTGCCAACAGTGCTACTATCCTCATTTAAATTAGAAGTAGAGCTTTGCTGACTAGGTGTAGTTAAGCGCTCAGTTAAACCAATAACAGCACTATCCTCTATACAATTATCGTTGGTAGCCTTATTGCCCTCTATAAGCTCACTAAGGGTTATAGCTTGCTTACTAGTGGCGATTATATCAGCAAATAACTGGTGGTGCAGATCCTTAAGCTCTAGAGGCTTATATCGGAACTTCCTTACATCTGGATTGGCCTTAAAGTAATCGTTAAGGACCTTTTTTAACGCAGTAGGACAGCCTCTCTCATCCTACCCAAATCCTAATTGACTCTTAAGCTTAACCCAAGCCTTATAGTCCTTCTTACACGAGTCGTGCTTTGATTTTATCTGCTTAAGCTCCACATCAGGCCTTTCAGCCTTTTCACGAACAGCCTGCGCGGCGTACTCCCACGCCTGCTTCTTATAGCCAGAATCGGCCCGCATTCCCTTATCAATTGCCTTAAATATTAAGCCCAAAAGCAGAGCCTCCTTTATATCAAAAGTCCATGCCAATGGCCCCCTCCGTCCTTCTCCGGGTATAATTAAACGCTCGCGATTGGAGGGTGAGGGTGAGGGTAAGGGTGAGCATAAGGTAGATTCGTCTCGTATTTAGAATACACAGCCTCTTGGCGCAGGCGTGCGCGTTGACATCATATAGGTGGCAGGTAGGGAAGGTGGAGGTAAGGGAGGTGGTCCTTCCGTTAACTTCTAGATGGCAGTTAAACCAAATAGGTCTTTAAATTTTACACCGCTGACATGGCGTCTTAAGACGCGGCAGAAGAGTTATACTAAAATGCGCCAAAAGCTACGACCACCTCAATTTAGAAACTGATACCTCCAGTGGAACCAAACAGGCCCTAACTCAACACGCAATTAACTAACTTGACACGCAATTAATCAACTTAACACATTCAAAAGTTAAATAACACGCAGTTAACCTACTTAACAACTTTAAAAGCTAACTATATATTTCTTAACACGCAGTTAACCTACTTGGCAACTTTAAAAGCTAACTACATATTTCTTAACATGCAGTTGGCCTACTTAATATATTTAAAAGTTAAATAATATACAGTTAACCTACTTAACATATTTAAAAGTTAAATAATATATAGTTAACCTACTTAATAACTTTAAAAGCTAACTGCATATTTCTTAACACGCAGTTAACCTACTTAGCAACTTTAAAAAGTAACTATATATTTCTTGACATGCAATTAAGGTAAAGTTATATAATATATATTTAACTATTATATAGTCTTATTACTTGGAGGCTCTGCATAAGGCTCTATATAAGGCTCTGCACGAGGCTCTATATAAAGCTCTATACAAAGCTCTATATAAAGCTCTACACGAAGCTCTACACAAAGCTCTGCGTATAGAGGCTCTGCATAAAGCTCTGCATGAAGCTCTACACGAAGCTTTGTATAAGGCTCTACACGAGGCTCTACACAAAGCTCTGCGTATAGAGGCTCTGCACGAAGCTCTGCGTATAAAGGCTCTACACGAAGCTCTGTGTATAGAGACTCTGCGTATAAAGGCTCTGCACGAAGCTCTGCACGAAGCTCTGCGTATAGAGGCTCTGCACGAAGCTCTGCGCATAGAGGCTCTATACGAAGCTCTGCGTATAGAGGCTCTACACGAAGCTCTACGTATAGAGGCTCTGCACGAGGCTCTGCGTATAGAGGCTCTACACGAAGCTCTATGTACAGAGGCTCTGCACGAAGCTCTGCGTATAGATGCTCTGCACGAAGCTCTGCGTACAGAGGCTCTGCACGAGGCTCTATATATAGAGGCTCTACACAAAGCTCTGCGTATAGAGGCTCTACACGAAGCTCTACATACAGAGACTCTGCACAAGGCTCTATGCGAAGCTCTACGTAAAGCTCTGCGTACAGAGGCTCTACACGAAGCTCTGTATTAGGTCCCCGCTATATTCCTAATAGCCTCTATACGTGCCTCTGCCCTATGTAGCCACCTTATTTTTTTTTTACCCTTCCTTTCTTACATCCTCCCTACCTAGGGAGGCACTAGAATGGCAGCCGGCAGAGGACCGTTGCTAGAACTAGACAACTATCACCAGAACTAGACAACCGTTGCCAGAACTAGATAATAACCGTTTAAATAACCAGCTAGTAAACACTATAAATAATTCAATTAATTGATTGATCGAATTGAACTAGAGCTTTAATATTGGCCTATTACCGAATTAAATTAAGGCCTTCTAGGGAGGCACCCTAGATAACTACCGTTCGAATATAATTAGGGCCTTTAATTGGGCCGACCCCTCCCCCAAATTAAATCATACACTGATATAGGCAGGCAGGCAGGCAGGCAGGCAGGCAGGCAGGTAGGTAGGTAGGTAGGTAGGTAGGTAGGTAGGTAGATAGGTAGGTAGGTAAGTAGGAGACAACCATCACCAGAACCAGACCACTATTGCTAGAACTAGACCGCCGTTACCAGAACTAAACAACTATTACTAGAGCTAGATGACCGTCGCTAGAGTTAGATAACCGTCGCTAGAACTAGACGACTGTTACCAGAACTAGACAACCGTCGCTAGAGCTAGACGACAACGACTAGCCAGTAAATACTATAAACGATTTAATCGATTGATCGAATCAAGGCAGTATAGACAGGTAGGCATAAATAGGGAGATGTTGACGGGTAGGTAGATGTAGACAGGTAGGTAGATATAGATAGGTAAGCAGATACAGACAGGTAAGTAGATGTAGATAGGTAGGCAGATGCAGATAGGTAGGTAGATATAGATAGGTAGGTAGATACAGACAGGTAAGTAGATGCAGACAGGTAAGTAGATATAGATAGGTAGGCAGATGCTAACGGGTAGGTAGATATAGACAGGTAGGCAGATATAAATAGGTAGGCGATGTAGATAGGTAGGCGATGCAGACAGGTAGGCGATGCAAATAGGTAGGCGATATAGATAGGTAGGCAATATAGATAGGTAGGCAATGCAGACAGGTAGGTGATGCAGGCAGGTAGGCAATGTAGATAGGTAGGCAATGCAGGCAGGTAGGTAGATAGGCAGGTAGGTAAGTTAATAGGTAAATAGGTAGAAGAGAACCATCGCTATATTATATTAAATTATCTAAAATAATAATATTTATTTTGC